>Ga0129317_1000227_pt1 | contig 69081 bp, 68 predicted proteins | sample Cm1ome_FD_94430 | JGI IMG/M metagenome (GOLD analysis project Ga0129317, IMG submission 94430) | Eastern black-and-white colobus group fecal microbial communities from Wisconsin, USA - Cm1105 metagenome | ecosystem: Host-associated > Mammals > Digestive system > Large intestine > Fecal | place...
GGAGCTGATGTCTAATACAAACACTGTTGTAAACACATTGTTTGAAACAGGCAGTTAATTTTTTGCCCAAAACATGCAAAATTTAAACGCCAAAAACATACAAAATCAGAATGTCATTGACATACCGACCAGTTCCACGGTTACAGATGTGATTGTGTGGAATATCGAACAGTTGGGAACGGACACTTTTTCTGCCACCTACGAAGTAGATCAGCAGATAAAAGAGGGAGAACAGACAAGCAATGTGAAAGCAACCTATACCGTAAAAGTCCATGTGGACGCTGACGGGGATATGGTAATCGTTCAGAACCCTACCCTTGCACCAGCAATCGAAAAATCAGACTATGAGCCTAAGACACCAGAAGCAGACGCAAGCGTGGACGCTGATACCGTAAATGACGCTACCTCATTTTTGGAAACATTCTTTAAGCTCTACCCGACAGCTACAGAAAAAGAACTTGCTTACTATGTATCGGGAAATGTGCTTGAACCTATCGGCAGGGACTACTTTTATTCTGAATTGGTAAACCCTATCTTTATAAAGGACGGCGACAATGTAAAAGTCAAGGTTGCCGTGAAGTTCCTTGATAATCAGACAAAAGCGACGCAAGTATCGCAGTATGAGCTTGTATTACATAAGGATAGCAACTGGAAGATTGTAGGTTAATAAAATATGGAAAGTTTGCTTGACATTCTTTGCTCGCAGGAGTATCATAAGATTAGAAAAGGAAAGTAAACTTTCCATTCGTTCAAGAAAGGGGTATGTTGTGAAAAATCGTTTAGAAGAATTACGAAAACAAAGAGGTATTAAACAAGAAGATTTAGCGACTGCTCTTGAAGTATCTCGTCAAACAATAGGCTCTTTAGAAAATGGACGCTACAATCCCTCTATTATGTTAGCCTTTAAAATTGCAAGGTACTTTCAAATGAGCATTGAAGAAATTTTTATTTATGAGGAGGAAAGTAAATGAAGCATAAGATACAAAAAGTAGAATTATTTGTCGGTGTAATAGTTCTTTTAGGTGGTTTACTAACTTATGGTTTAGGAGTACATCAACTATTACCTGTACCTCGTCCAGATTTGGTTGTCTATGGTACAACACTTATTGGAATAATATTGATTTTAATGGGGTGTGATATATTCAGTAAGCCGACAAAAGAAATGCAAATATTAGAAAATGATGAAAGAAATATCGCAATTACTAATGCTTCTCTTGCGAATGCTTATAAAGTAACACTTACATTATTGGTTCTTGTATTATTTGCTCTTATCTTTATGGGATATATGAGTAAAGTTGTATTTTTTTCGATAGTAGGAGTTATTGCTATCGGACAAATCACATGGGTTATAACAGCTCGTTATTTAGATAAGAAAATGTAGTCTTTTGAAAGGTGGAATTAACAATGAAGAAAAAATTACCATTTATCATTGAAATTATTATAGGCATAATCTTTATATGTTTGGGATGTTTCGTTATTGATACTGACTATTACTCTACACTTTTTTGCGCAATGGGGTTCGGATTAGCTTTTGCTTCTGGTGTTCAATTATTGAAAATTTGTTATTATGAAATGCCAAAAAATAAAGAAAAATTGGAAAATATAAATAGAGAAAATCACATCAATAATGTTGATGAAAGAAAAGTATTTTTAAGAATGAAAGCTGGTTCTTTAGTGTATCAGATAATGACCTTCGTGTACTTGTTTGTTGCGTTTGTATTTGCGTTACTTCATATTGAAGCTTGGATTATAGGAGTTATCTTTGGGTTATTCCTACTGCAAACATTTTTAGGGATTGTTCTGTATAAACATTTTGAAAAACATTTTTAAAACATTCGCTAAATTATGATGAGGTAATACTATGATAGGACTTAAAAGACGAGATATTAAAAAAGCCTTGAAAGCAGGAGCAAAAGCTGGCGGTGTATCATTGGCTGATGTTCGGGCGGATATTGAAGCAACGATTGATGAAGCTATGAACAGCACCGACCCAGAAGTGCAGGCAAATTTTAAAAAGTATTTTGGAAATAAATGCCCTACACCAGAGGAATACATTTATACCATTACGAAAAAGACAAAAGTATAATAAAAGGGTCGTGGAAATGCTTCACAGAATTGTGATCTGCATTATCACGGCTCTTTTACTCTCTGTTTACTTTCAAAACTGTAAGTGTAATTGAATACTGCCCTTGCTATAATTTAATTGTATTCCAAAACAAATAAATGTGGCAGGAAGAAAGGAGCGATTTTTAATGGAACACATTTTAAATTTAGAGCAAGTAAAAAAATACTACGGGGGTAACTCTGGAAATATCACAAAGGCAGTAGACGGTATTTCTATGTATGTAGACAAGGGCGAATTTGTCGCAATCATGGGAGCCAGTGGTTCTGGGAAAACTACCCTATTAAACTGTATCTCTACGATTGATACCGTAACCAGCGGACACATTACAGTCAACAATCAAGATATTACCAAAATCAAGGATAAAGATTTTGCTGATTTCAGACGTGAAAATCTAGGGTTCATTTTTCAAGACTTCAACCTTTTAGATACATTAACGATTGGAGAAAACATTTCTTTGTCATTGGTTATCAACAAACAGAACCCTGCTGATATTGAGAAACGGGTTCATGCTATCGCTGATAAATTAGGTATTCGAGAAATTTTATCAAAATTTCCTTATGAAGTTTCGGGCGGACAAAAACAGCGTTGTGCTTGTGCAAGAGCTTTAATTAACGAACCAAAACTGATATTAGCTGATGAACCCACAGGAGCTTTGGACTCAAAAGCTTCCAGATTATTACTGGAAACAATGTCTGAAATCAACAAGAAAATGCAGGCTACTATTTTAATGGTAACACATGACCCGTTTAGTGCGTCTTTCTGTGAACGTATTTTGTTCTTGAAAGACGGTAAAATATTCAATGAAATTTTCAGAGGGGAAAAAAGCAGAAAAGATTTCTTCAATGAAATACTGGATATATTAACCTTGCTCGGAGGTGAAGTGGGAAATGTTAGGTAAGTTAGCGTATAGAAATACAAAAAGAAATATTAAAGATTATTTGATTTATCTGATAACCGTTACTGCATCCTTTTCTCTTATATTTGCTTTTAATTTGGTGGCAAGTTCTGATGAAATTGTAAAGTTATGTTCCAGTATGGATGCATTTAAGAATTCATTGTTCGCTGTAAATATCCTTATTATTTTTGTGATATGCTTTTTGATCAACTATACAACGAAATTTATGTTTGAAAAAAGAAGTAAAGAATTAGGAACATATATGCTTCTTGGCATTAAGAAAAAAGAAATTGCCCACTTAGTTATAATTGAAAATATACTGTTGGGAATTTTAGCATTTGTATTAGCTATTCCTATTGGCTTTTTATTCAGCCAGTTTGTGTCGTTAGTAATTGTAAACTTACTGGGTATTCCAAAAACTCTCTTTATTTCTTTGAATTTTGTTTCTATTGGACTATTGATAATTTATTTTTTAACTATTTATGTTTTGGTTTTACTTAATCTATTAAGAAGAATAAGTAAAATGACGATACGTGATTTTCTTTACTTTGATAAACAAAATGAAAAGAAAATGTTCCGTGACAGTAAAAAAAGAAATGTCATTTTTGTTTTAAGTATTATTCTTGGTGCGATTTCTCTTTTTCTCTGGAATTCACGTTGTACTATGGATAATTTTAATAAGCAAGAAACACTTACCTATTTGATGGTAAGCGTAATCATGTTGATTATCAGCATTTATGGTATATCTACAACTTGTGCAGATATGTTCTTGACTGTTTTGTTAAAGAATAAAAAAATGAAATATCAAAATGATAATCTGTTTGTAGCAAGAACATTTGCTTCTAAAGCAAGAACAATGAGCTTCACATTTGGTACATTGTCTATGTTGATTTTAATTTCACTGCTGGCTCTGAATTATTCTAGTATCAACAAAGCTTCGTATGATATCAGCGTGAATTTAAATGCACCATATGATGTACAACTCTTTGATGATAAGCAGGTATTTGATGAATATATTCGAGTAATTGAAGAAGAATATACGATTGATAATACCATTGAGTACGACATTTATAAAGAGCCGAATCATCAGGTACAAAATTTTTTCCAATCAGAATATTATGATTTTGACCCAGTCTTGAAGTTAAGTGATTATAATAGATTACTAGAATTAAGAAAGATGCCGTTGCTTTCTTTAAATGATAACGAATACTATATAGTTACAAATAGCAAGTTTGCATATGAGGTTGAAGATAACAAAGATATTGAAACCATAACAGTAGCAAATAAAAATTTGAAATTAAAAGGATATGACACTAAGTCTTATTGGAACTCTATAACTAATACTGGCAGATTTGTTGTTGTACTTCCAGATAAATATGTTCAAGGACTTGAAGTATCAGAAAATCATTTGATTATAGATACAAAAGAAGATACAGACGCAGAATTAGAAAATAAGATAAAAGAAGATATGCAACATCAATTAGTAAAGGTTGATGAAAATGGAGAAATAAATGACGAATCGTATAGAGTAAACGTAAGAGGTGCAGAAATAGAACAACAAAAAGCAATGGTTGCAATAGTAGTCAGTCTGTTTATGTATATTGCATTTATCTTGATTTCCGCAGTAGGGACAATTTTGGCAGTTCAATCATTGAGCGACTCTACTAAATACAAATATCGCTACCTGACCTTGCGAAGATTAGGAATAAATGACAAGTCGCTATTTAAGACAATCAGAAAACAATTATTGATATTATTTTGTGTCCCTGCAATATCAGCAATATTATGTTCTTTCGTGATGATGTCGTCATTGAATAATGTGTATCAACAAATTTTGGGAGATAAACACCTTTATCTAATGTACTTTGGCTTGAATTTAATTATCTTCTTCCTAATTTATAGTATTTACTGGATAGCAACGTATATCGGTTTCAAACGAAATATCAATGAGGCGAGTTAGATTTTTCTAGCTCTCCTGCTGTGGAATTATTATAATGGTAAATCAAGGGGGTGTTGAAATGAGAATAGCAATTATCGAAGATGATGAAATCACTCGTTTGGAGCTTTCTAAATTATTGAACACACAAGGATATGAAACAGTTTTATTGACTGACTTTGGAAACCTGACAGATGAATTAAAGCAATATTCCATAGAACTGGTTCTGCTTGATATTAACCTGCCGTATGAGAATGGCTATGAAGTATGCAGGAAAATAAAACAAGTCATGCCAGTACCGATTATCTTTGTAACAAGCAGAGATACAAATGCTGACGAATTGAAAAGTATTCAAGTGGGTGGGATTGATTTTATCACAAAGCCATATGATACGCTTATTCTTCTTGAGAAGATCAAGCGTGCATTGCAGTTGTCAAACCCAAACAATTTCCGTGAGCTTGTCAAAAAAGATTGTACCCTTGATTTACACTTATCCATTTTGAAATATCAAGAGCAAAGCATTGAACTGACAAGAAATGAATTTCGTATTTTGTACTACTTCTTTATGAACGAAGATAAAGTTATTAGCAAAGAAGAACTATTGGAAAAGCTGTGGAACGACAAATATTATATAGACGAAAATGTATTACTGGTCAATATGACCCGTCTAAAAAAGAAAATGAAAGAAATCGGGATTGTTCATTTAGTGGAAAATATACGAGGAAAGGGTTGGAAACTGTGAGTTTTTTTACATTCTTAGAAGAAAAAATAACAGAGATATTGTTTCAGCTTTTCTTTCTTGCCGTAGTAGCATTTCTCTTGATTTTCTACGGTGTAGATACGCTGTTTGTTGTATCGCTGGTAATTCTGTTCATCAGCATACAAGGGCTTTTTCAATGGTGTTTGTATCGGAAGAAACGTAACGCTTCACAACATATTATTGATTTAGTAGACGGACTGGAAGAAACCTATTATATTGCAGACGTTTTACCAAAGCCAAAAGAATTTCAAAATAAAGCCTATTGCTACGCACTAAAAAAAGCCTGCAAATCTATGAATGATGAAATCGGCAAAATCACAGAGGAAAAGCAGGACTATCAAGAATATGTGGAAAGTTTCGTCCATGAAATTAAAATACCGATAGGAGCATTGTCTTTGACGTTTGACAATACAAAAAATTACACATTAAAAAAAGAAACAGACAAAATATTTCAGTTAGTGGAACAAATGCTCTACTATGCAAGAAGCGAAAATACGGAAAAAGACTATTTTGTAAAACAGTTGCAGTTAGACGAAGTGATACATAATGTCATTCTGAAATTCCGTCATTCGCTTATGGAAAGAAAAGCAATTATCAATATCCATGACATAGAAAATGTCATTTATACTGATGAAAAATGGCTGACATTCATTCTATCTCAAATCGTGCAAAATGCGATTAAGTATTTTGATAAGCAAGAAAATAAGCTGACGATATACAGTCAAGACAATGGTACAAATATATTGCTTGTGATTGAAGATAATGGTTGTGGAATAAAAGCGTCTGATTTATCCCGTGTATTTGAAAAAGGTTTTACGGGTTCAAATAGAAACAAGGCAAATGCAACAGGTATGGGACTGTATCTATCGAAAAAATTATGCGATAGGTTGGGCTTGAAATTGGATATTGCTTCTACGGAAAAAGAATATACAAGACTGACCATTACATTTCCAAAAGGAACAGTTCATAATTTTTCAGAGTAATTTGAAAACCATGCCAACATTGATACGGTGCTTTAAGGGGGCTTGCATTATGGAAAGCTTTAAGTACAATTCTTTGCAATCAAATTCCACCTAATAGCACACTATTAAAAATTGAATATGTTTTAGCTTTAAAGGCTCGTACAGACTATATGTTTTGTGCGGGCTTTTTTCATACCCGAAAAAAATTTAAAAATTTTTCAAAAGAGGTCATTAAATCACACCTTTCATTCCCTATATGGTGCGGAAAGAGGGATAAACACTTTTCAAATCATAGTGGAAAGGGGGTGAGATTGATGAAACCGTCTGACTTCCAGAAAACAGTTCAATGTCGCTTTGAAAGTTGTTTGAAGAAAGTTGTCCGTCATATTGTAAAGGACTACCAACAAGGATTGAAACGACGAAAAGATAAAGAAATTCCATTCTGTGAACTTCCAGAAATTTTCGTTGAAAATTTTGCTGTGTGGGATGACTACGAAACAGATTATACAATCTTTTCAGTATGTGGCATTGATATTCGTGTCCTTGATGATGAGCTGGCAGAAGCCTTGAAAAAACTTCCAGAAAGAAAGAGAAATACTCTGTTAATGTATTACTTCTTGGAAATGACAGAAAGTGAAATTGCCAACTTACAAAAGATTACGCAAAGCGGTGTATTTAGAAACCGACATCATGCTTTGGAAACTATGAAAAAAATACTAAAGGAGAAGCAGTAAAATGAAGCAAACATTTAAGAAGCCGTCCTACTATTTGCTTTCGCAAGCAATGGACGGGGACGAAAAAGCGATTGAAAAAATACTGGCATTTTATGACCCGTACATATCAAAGTGCTGTTTGCGTCCACTCTATGATGAATACGGCAATGTCTATATTGTTGTAGATATGGAGTTAAAGGGACTTATCCGAGAAGCACTTATCAAAATGATTTTAGGGTTTGATATTGCCTTAGAAATCGAAGAAGAATAAGCAGTTTTTAGCAGAGCATGGTTTAATGTCCCCCTCTTTCCTGCTTTGCCCTGCTTTTACATGAAAGCAACACGCTTTCGCCACAGCTCTTTGACAACTGAATAAAGCAGACAGATACGTTTGTGAGATAGCGAGCCACGGGGACTGTACGCCACGACCTTTCCAAAAGAAAGCGAGCGACCCACGCAGTGATCCGAGAGCGACTGTTGGAAAAGTCGTTTTGCCATGACCTATCCTCACAGAATAATGATACGTCCGCATGGTGCGGTTCTGCCCACAAGAATGGGAATAGTTGAGATACTAACGGAGCTTTCCAAAGCCGTCTGCCTGCTTGTAAAAAATGACACACAGTAAAGGGGGTGCATAGATTATGAACAATACTGATGTGCCTATCTGGGAAAAATATACGCTGACGATTGAAGAAGCGTCCAAGTACTTCCGCATTGGCGAAAAGAAATTGCGTAAATTAGCCGAAGAAAACATTGACGCTGGCTGGGTTATCGTGAACGGTAACCGTATTCAGATTAAGCGAAAGCAATTTGAAAAAATCATAGATACATTGGACGAAATCTAATGTCATTGAGCCGTAGATATGGTATAATAAAGTATAGCGTATCACGGCTCATTCCATGACGGAAAGGAGCTTTACACTATGTCTAATGTGAAACGAAAAGACAGTAAAAATCGCAATTTGCGTAATGGAGAGAGCCAGCGAAAAGACGGAAGATACGTTTATAAATATACCGATATATACGGAAAGCCACAATTTATCTATTCTTGGAAACTTGTACCTACAGACAAGACACCTGCTGGAAAACGTGATGATATTTCATTGAGGGAAAAAGAAGCACAGATAAAAAAAGACCTTAACGACGGTATCGACACAGCAGGCGGTAAAATGACAGTCTGCCAGCTCTACGACAAGAAGAACAGCCAAAGAAAGAACATCAAGAGGGCTACTGAAAAGGGACGACAGTATCTTATGAACGCTTTGAAAAATGACCCATTGGGTATGAGGGCGATTGATACTGTTAAGCAGTCGGACGCTAAAGAATGGGCTATCAGAATGAGCGAAAAAGGATATGCCTATAAAACGATTGATAACTATAAGCGTTCCTTGAAAGCGTCATTTTACATGGCGATACAAGACGACTGTATCAGAAAGAACCCGTTTGAATTTAAGCTAAGTGATGTTCTGGAAGATGATACGGAGCAGAAAGTTATCCTTACACCAGAGCAGGAAGAACTCCTGCTTGCCTTTATGGAAAAGGACAAGATTTACAGCAAGTATTATGATGAGGTTGTGCTTCTGCTGGAAACGGGACTTCGTATTTCTGAATTTTGCGGATTGACGACGCATATTGATATGCAGAATAGAATACTCAATATAGACCACCAGTTATTGAAAGATAGAGAAATGGGTTACTATATTGAAACGCCGAAGACCAAAAACGGAAAACGGGAACTTCCATTGACAGAACGGGCTTATCAAGCAATCCAAAGAATACTAAAGAACAGAGGAAAGGCACAACCGCTGATTGTAGGTGGTTACAGCAATTTCCTATTCTTAAACCGTGAGGGCTTGCCTAAAGTTGCAGGAAACTATGAGGGCATGGTGCGAGGACTAATTAAGAAGTATAACAAGTATCACACGGACAAGTTACCGAACATCACACCACATTCATTCCGACATACTTACTGTACGAATATGGCAAATAAAGGAATGAACCCAAACACTCTGCAATATCTCATGGGACACGCCAACATAACCATGACACTTGGTTATTACGCACACGGTACATTTCAATCTGCAAAAGCGGAACTGGAAAGACTGGCTTGCTAATATCGGAGCTTATATTTACTACTCATTTACTACTTTTGGTTGCATTTTCATGCTGGTAAATGCCAGCTTATGCAAGGTATCTTCCAAAAAGAAAATACCGATAAAGCCCTAAAATACGGGATATATCGGCATTTACCAACTTATGAAAAGATAATCAGAAATTTAGTAAGTTTTTATATAAAAAACGTTTCCATCTTTTTATGATTGCTAAAATTCCTAAAACGATGAGCCAAATGCCCGCAGCCAGAAAAAGCAGAGAGGCGGCAGTTGTATTATAAAGCTCTGTTCCAACCACAAGAAACTGTGAAACAAGCAGAATCACAGCGATGACTGCCTGAGCAAATATGCTGGAATGATTCTCGTATAATTTCTTATATAAGAGTATCGAAAGTACAACCACACCGACACACAGACAAAGAATACCTATGGTTTCATTTAAATGTCCAAGGTTTTTTAAAGCGGTGCGGGCGCCTGCCCATACACCGGCCAGAATTCCTACATAGTATACAGGTTTACTCTCTCTCATACCGCATTTTTCGTTGAGTACATGATAAAGTGCCTGGGCTTCTGGTATTAAGTCGTTAACGTTCAGCCCTCTTAGACGGTAATAATCAATCATATAGCGGTAAATTGTTTTTTTTAAAGCTGTATCGGCAAGCATGTCCGAGAGTTGCTGCAGAAACTCCGGCTCTTTTAGTGCATCTTGATATTCCGGCTTCTGGAAGAATGTCTTGAATAATTTTAATTTGTCACAATATGACGGTGTCAGAAGAAGCTGCATTTCTGCCGCTGCTTTTAAAGTCAGCTCGTGGATGCAATCACGCTCTTTTTGTTCTGCATTCCCCAGCGCCTGCTCAAAATCGTAGGAAGGAGTCTCTTCCTGTTCGGGTTTTACATCTTCTGTTTCTATATATTGGAAATGAAGAGGCTCCTTTTTTTCTTCTACTGGCTCAGAAAACAAAGTTTCCTCGTGAACTTCCGGTGACGGCTTTACAGGACGTCTTGTACCCCGTGAGAGAGTCCTGTAAGCATCGTGTATCTGCTGGAATTGTTCCGGGTGTTCTTCTGGATGGTATTTTTTTGAAAGCTCGGCATAAGCGGCTTTGATATCGTCCGGGGATGCGCCGGGATTTAATTCTAATATTTTATAAGCGGTTAACTGGTCCATGTAAATGTTCCTTTCTCGTTATCATTTTCGGTTTCATCCTCATCTTCCTCCTGCCAGTCATCTTCTTCATAATCTTCCCATTCCATGATGCTGCCGAACGGATCAAACGTTTCCATCTGTTCAATAAAATGTTCCAGATATTGACGGTACTTGCGAATCGGACGTGGATTCTGTTGTGAAAGAAGGTATTCAAAGTAACGAATAGCTTCCAGAATCTGTTCACGCAAGTAGGCAGGAGATTCTTCATAAAGTGCCATGAGTTTCCCCAGAACAATCTTGTTTTCTGAAATGTCCTTCGGATGTACTTTTAATTTCTCAAGTTCGGCTACTCGTTTAGAAAGTTCTTCGTCGCTGATATTTTCCGAAATAATTTTGGAAATGGTCTGTCCGCTGGAAACAACGGTAATATCTGCGATTAAAATACCATTGATATCATAAGTAAAACGGATGTCCACAGCTTCTTCTCCCTGTTTTTTCTTTGGAACACGAACGCTCATTTTTGCAAGGGAAAGATTGTCTTCGGCATAAGTATGCTCTCCTTGCAGCACTTCAATATCGATCTTTGTCTGATTGTCGTGGGAGGTATAAAATCGTTTTGTCCTGGAACATGGAAGAACTGTGTTTCGTTCTACAATCGGCGACATATAAGGATGTTCCGGATCTGCACTGTTATAGATGTTTGTTCCAAGAGTAAAAGGACAGATATCTGTAAGAATATAATCTTTCATTGCTCCCTTGCGTTCTTTTACACCACAGACAAGTCCGACACCTTGTGCGATGATTTCATCGCAGTTTGAGACCACCATTGGTGCCTGACGGAATAAATGCTGTATGTAAGACTGGATAAGCGGCATTTTACTGGAACCACCAACCATTACGACTGTATTTATATCGTGGATATTTAGATCACCGTCTTTTAGCGCGTGTGTCAAAACCTTCTTAATCTTGGACAAAATGGTGCCGCTTTCATTCATCAGTCGTTCATTCGTGTAAATACTTTGATAGGTTTTATCATTTAAGATTACGGACATTTTGGCTTCCTCATTTTCCGTAAGGGCACGTTTGCAAAGTTCTGCCTGCCTTAAGATAACGGCTCGCTCTGTTAAGGAAATCTGCTCCTTTTTTATGCCATGTTCTACCAGAAAATTTTCCAGCATGATTTCGTGAAAATTATCGCCGCCCAGATGATTGTCGCCGGATACGGACAGGATTTCTACCATGGTATCAAAACATTCAATAACAGACACATCTAAAGTTCCGCCGCCAAAGTCAAATATAAGGAAGATTTGTTCTTCATTTGTATCATAATAAGAAGCTAAAGCCGCGGCACTGGGTTCGTTGATGATACGATTTACTGTAATGCCAGCCAAAGCTCCGGCCCGTTTGGTAGCCACTCGCTGGCGGTCGTGAAAATATGCAGGAACAGAGATAACAGCTTCTGTAATTTCTTCGTTTAAGTATTCTTTTGCATCGTTTAAAATAGAACGCAGCACAAAGCTGCTAAGTTCTTCCGGAAGGAAGTCTTTGTTGCCGAGCGTATATTTTTTATTGCTTCCCATATCTTTTTTAAAAGAAGCAGCAGTGCATTCCGGATGAGTGATCAGTCGATCTTTTGCAAGCTGTCCGGTAACGATGGTTCCATCTTCCATAACGCTTACAACGCTTGGAGTAAGATAGGAGCCGAAACGGTTCGGTATCAATTCTGCTTTTCCCTTTCGGAAAACAGTTCCGAGCGAATTGGTAGTTCCTAGATCAATTCCGATGATGGCCATGTTTCATTCCTCCTAAAAAATTCTTTCTATAATTATACTCATATTGCTTTTCGTTTTCAATGAATAATCCCTGGGAAATACAGACGTAATACCATTGTAACAAAAAATTGCTTTTTTAATGAAAATGCGATATATTATGATATAAATGCATATTGTCGCCTAATGGCGAATGAATATTTATATAATGGGAGAAATGATTTCATGAAATATGAGCATGTGATAAAACAAGTAGAAGAAGGCAGTATTGCCTGGGAGATGGGAATAGAACCGGGAGATGTCCTGCTTCGTATCAACAATCATATTATAGAAGATGTATTTGATTATCATTATTATGTAAATGATGAAGAGCTGCTTGTGTTGATCCGTAAAGGAAATGGAGAAGAATGGGAGCTTGAAATCGAAAAGGACTATGAGGATGATCTGGGAATAGAATTTGAACAGGGATTGATGGACGAATATCGTTCTTGCAGAAACAAGTGTATGTTTTGTTTTATCGATCAAATGCCGAAAGGGATGAGAGAAACTCTTTATTTTAAAGATGATGATTCAAGGCTTTCTTTTTTGCAGGGAAATTATGTGACACTCACCAATATGAGCGATCATGATATCGATCGAATTATCAACTATCACCTGGAACCGATCAATGTCTCTATTCATACAACTAATCCGGAGCTTCGCTGCAAGATGCTTCACAATCGTTTTGCCGGAGATGCGCTGAAGAAAATTGACGTTCTCTATGAAGGCGGTATCATGATGAATGGGCAGATCGTACTTTGTAAAGGGGAAAATGATGGAGAAGAGCTGGAGCGTACGATTCGTGATATGATGAAGTGGCTGCCAAATCTTCAGAGTGTTTCTGTGGTTCCGGTGGGACTTACAAAATTCAGAGAGGGCCTTTATCCGTTAGAGCCATTTCAGAAAGAAGATGCCGTGAAGGTCCTTGATATCATTCATAAATGGCAGAAGAAGTTTTATGAAGAATATGGAATCCATTTCATTCACGCCAGTGATGAATGGTATCTTCTTGCCGAAGAGGAGCTTCCGGAAGAAGAAAGGTATGATGGGTATCTGCAGTTGGAAAATGGAGTCGGTATGCTCAGGCTTTTGAAAAATGAATTTGACCTGGCATATGAAAATCTGAAAGGAGATAACAGAGAACGGCATGTTTCTCTGGCGACAGGAAGACTGGCAGCTCCGATAATCAGGAAACTGATAGAAAAGTTAAAAGAAAAATATCCGAATTTAAAAGCGGATATTTATGCGATCCGTAATGATTTCTTTGGTGAATTGATTACCGTTTCCGGATTGATCACCGGGCAGGATCTGAAAAATCAGCTTACAGATAAAATGCTGGGCGATGTATTATTACTTCCGAATAACATGTTAAGAAGTGGAGAAGAAGTATTTTTAGATGATGTGACTGTGACGGAACTTGCAGAAGCACTTCAGGTAAGGGTGAACATTGTAGGTTCCAGCGGACAGGATTTGATAAATGCAGTATTGCAAATGGAGGAATAGAAGATGAGTAAACCGGTAGTAGCTATTGTCGGACGACCAAACGTGGGAAAGTCAACTCTTTTCAATGCGTTGGCGGGAGAAAAGATAGCAATTGTTAAAGACACACCAGGAGTAACAAGAGACCGTATTTATGCGGAGATTACATGGCTGGACAGAGAATTTACACTGATCGATACCGGAGGAATTGAACCGGACAGCAGTGATGTTATTCTCTCACAGATGCGGGAGCAGGCACAAATTGCCATTGATACGGCAGATGTTATTTTGTTTATGACAGATGTAAGACAGGGGATGGTAGATTCTGATTCTAAGGTGGCAGATATGCTCCGCCGTTCTCATAAGCCAGTAGTTCTTGTGGTTAATAAAGTGGATAATTATCAGAAGATGATGGCGGATGTGTATGAATTTTATAATCTCGGAATTGGTGATCCGATGCCGATCTCTGCGGCAGAGAGAATCGGACTTGGTGATATGCTGGATCGAGTGATGGAATATTTCCCATCCGGAACGGGTGTAGAGGAAGAAGATGACCGTCCAAGAGTGGCGATTGTTGGAAAGCCAAATGTAGGAAAATCATCTATTATAAATAAGTTGACCGGAGAAGCGCGTGTGATTGTATCGGATGTTGCAGGTACAACAAGAGATGCCATCGACACAAATATCAGACATAATGGAAAAGATTATGTGTTTATTGATACAGCCGGGCTACGGCGTAAGAATAAAATCAAAGAAGAACTGGAGCGGTACAGTATTATCCGCACGGTGACTGCCGTGGAAAGAGCGGATGTAGTCCTTGTAGTGATTGATGCGACGGAAGGAATCACTGAGCAGGATGCAAAGATTGCCGGAATCGCACATGAGCGTGGAAAGGGTATTGTTATCGTAGTAAATAAATGGGATGCGATCGAAAAAGATGACAAGACAATGAAGGAGTTTGAACATCAGATCCGCTTGACGCTGTCATTCATTCCTTATGCGGAAATCATGTACGTTTCAGCTGAAACAGGACAGAGACTTCCAAAATTGTTTGATATGATCGATATGGTCATTGAAAACCAGACGCTTCGTGTTTCTACGGGAGTTCTGAATGAAATTATGACGGAGGCAGTTGCGATGCAGCAGCCACCTACAGATAAAGGAAAACGGCTGAAATTATATTATATTACACAGGTGGCGGTAAAACCTCCAACATTTGTTATTTTTGTGAATGACAAAGAATTAATGCATTTTTCTTATACACGTTATCTGGAAAACAAGATTCGTGAGGCCTTTGGGTTCAAGGGAACTTCGCTGAAATTCTTTATCCGTGAGAGAAAGGAAAAGGATCAGTAAAATGGTAGTGAGAATCATTTGTCTTTTGACAGGGTATGTATTCGGATTGTTCCAGACGGGATATATCTACAGTAAGAAACACAATTTTGACATTCGCAATCATGGAAGCGGAAATGCAGGAGCGACGAATGTACTCCGGACGATGGGGCTCAAAGCGGGAGCAATCACCTTTTTTGGAGATGCGTTTAAATGCATTTTTGCGGTGCTTTTAGTGAAAGCTGTTTTTAAGAGTTCACATTCGGATATTCTTCCGCTGCTTGCGTTATATACAGGTTTTGGCGCTGTGTTAGGACATAATTATCCATTTTATATGAAATTCAAAGGCGGAAAAGGAATTGCTGTCACAGCCGGAATGATTGTAAGTACCGATTGGAGACTGACGCTGGTATGTCTTGTGATTTTTGTGGGATCTGTTTTGCTGACAAGATATGTCTCATTGGGTTCTCTACTGATTTCGGTTGCTTTTCTGGCGGGAGTGGTTTCTCTTGGACAGGCAGGAGCATTTGGAATGGCACCGAATCATTTGATAGAAATGTACGTGGTTACACTTTTGTTTACGATTTCAGCATTTGTTCGCCATCGTGCAAATATCAGACGTTTATTGAATGGAACAGAAAATAAAATCAGTTTCGGAAAGAAAGAGGGAAAATAATATGGCAAAAGCAGGAGTTATGGGCGCGGGAAGCTGGGGAACCGCGTTAGCTCTGTTACTTCATAATAATGGTCATGATGTGACAATTTGGTCAATTGATAAAGCTGAAGTAGAGATGCTAAAGGCAAAGAGAGAACATGTAGATAAACTTCCGGGCATTTCTATTCCGGAGAACATTAAAATTACGAATCATATCGCAGAGGGCATTGAAGAGATGGACATTGTTGTACTTGCGGTGCCATCTATTTATACAAGAAGTACGGCCCGTGCAATGTGTCCGTACGTGAAAAAGGGACAGATTCTTGTAAATGTATCAAAAGGAATTGAAGAAACTACGCTTATGACGATGACGGAACAGATTGAGGAAGAAATTCCACAGGCAAATGTGGCAGTTCTTTCCGGTCCGAGTCATGCGGAAGAAGTGGGAAGAGAGATTCCGACCACTGTAGTAGTTGGGGCGAAAGATCAGAAAACGGCAGAATATATTCAGAATGTCTTTATGAGTAAGGTGTTCCGCGTGTATACCAGTCCGGATATTCTTGGAATAGAACTGGGTGGTTCACTGAAAAATGTCATTGCACTTGCAGCGGGAATGGCAGACGGGCTTGGCTATGGAGATAATACCAAGGCAGCGCTCATCACGCGTGGTATGGCAGAAATTTCCAGACTGGGAACGAAAATGGGCGGAAAAGCAGAAACATTTTCCGGTCTGGCCGGAATGGGCGATTTGATTGTAACATGCGCCAGCGTTCACAGCAGAAACCGCAGAGCGGGATATCTCATGGGCCGTGGAAAAACCATGCAGGAGGCAATGGAAGAAGTAAAGATGGTAGTGGAAGGTGTTTATTCGGCAAAAGCAGCGAAGGCACTTGCAGCAAAATATCATGTTTCCATGCCAATTGTAGAAGAAGTCAATAAAATTCTTTTTGAAAATAAGAAAGCAGAGGATGCAGTAAGTGAACTGATGCTTCGTGATGGCAAGATCGAACATTCGGATCTTCCATGGGAATAAGAAGAATCATATTATAGAGCAGGATGTGAAAAGCATGCTGCTTTTTTTCCACCGTAGTTCTATATTTTCTCTTTTTAACATAGATTATATCAGCAATTAAAGGGGGAAAATACAGGTGAATACATTTGATCTATATAAAGATATTGAGACTAGAACCGGAGGAGAGATCTATATTGGAGTTGTAGGTCCGGTAAGAACAGGTAAATCTACATTTATTAAACGTTTTATGGATGTACTTGTTCTTCCACATATGGATGATGCTCATGCAAGAGAGCAGGCAAAGGATGAACTTCCACAGTCGGCATCAGGAAAAACGATTATGACCACGGAACCTAAATTTGTGCCAAAAGAGGGTGCACTTATTAAGGTAGCGGAAGATATTCAGGTAAAAGTTCGATTGATTGACTGCGTTGGATATATGGTAGAAGGCGCTTCCGGTCATATTGAAAATCAAGAGGAACGTCAAGTCAGAACACCATGGTTTGACTATGAAATTCCATTTACCAAAGCAGCTGGTATAGGAACAAGAAAAGTGATTCATGATCATTCGACGATTGGGATCGTGGTGACAACGGATGGCAGTATTGGTGAGATTCCACGGGAAAATTACAGGCCGGCGGAAGAAAAGACGATTCAGGAACTTCAGGGACTTGGAAAACCGTTCATTGTTTTGGTAAATTCTAAAAAACCGTATGGGGATGATGCAAAAAAAGTGGCGGACGAAATACGAAAATCTTATAATGTGATGGCGCTTCCGGTAAATTGTGAACAGTTAAAAGAAGAGGATATCCATAAAATTATGGAGCTGATTCTGGAAGCGTTCCCGGTTTCGGAAGTCAGATTTTTCATACCGGAATGGGCAGAAATGCTCCCCGCAGATCACCGCATTAAGAGTGAACTTTTGAATTGTGCGAAAAAGGTAATGCAAAATATCAGTGAAATTGGGGATGTGCAGAGTGCATTGCAGGAATCGGACAGTATCTACATAGATGAAGTAAAAGTCGAAGATATTGCAATGGACAAAGGTGTGGTAGATCTGGAGATTCGCATTCCGGATGGGTATTATTATGAAATGCTAAGTGAATTGACCGGAATGGAGATGAAAAATGAATATGATCTGATAAGTACCATTCAGAAATTTTCAAAATTGTGTGGGGAATACGAGGCTATGAAGGATGCTATTGACTCAGTAAAAATGCGTGGATATGGAGTTGTGAGACCGCAGAAAGAAGAGATTACGATGACGGAACCTGTCATCATCAGGCAAGGCAATAAATTCGGCGTAAAAATTCACACAGAGGCACCGTCCATTCATATGATTAAGGCGAATATTGAGACAGAAATTGCACCGATTGTAGGAAATGAAAAGCAGGCAGAAGATTTGCTTCAATACATTGAGACTTCTTCAAAATCACCGGAAGGTGTATGGAAAACCAATATTTTGGGAAAATCTATAGAGGAGCTTGTCATGGATGGCATGAAGAATAAAATTATGATGATTAATGATGAAAGTCAGGTGAAATTGCAGGATACCATGCAGAAAATTGTAAATGACAGCAATGGTGGAATGGTTTGTATTATAATTTAGAAGTACACATGTGAAACAGAATGTGTTATACTTTTTGTAAGATGTTAGGGTCAAAAGGTCATGGAACGGCATCCAAACATTTTAGTAGAGTACATAAGAAAAGAGGACATTTTTCATGAGAGTGGTTATTATTCCAGTAGATACATTGATATATAGAAAATTAAAAGAAGATACCTGTTCACAGATCGTTAAAAGAATGCTTGGACAGGTTGGATTTCGAACAGAGATGATTCAGCCTGTTCCGAATGATAAGGAGGTCATCCGTCAGGTGCTTGCCAGAGTTGCGGACACGAATGCAGCGGATCTGATTCTTACAATCGGTGGGATCGGATGCAGGGAAGAGGACTGGACACCTGAAGCGACAAAAACAATCGCGGACAAAGAGATTCCGGGCATCGGAGAAGCAATGCGAATGTATATGACAAGAACCAGAAAGCGTGCCATGCTGACAAGGGGAACAGCTGGAATCCGCAAGAAGACACTGATCGTCAATCTCCCAGGAAGCCCAAGAATCATCAAGGAATGTCTGGAATACATTCTTCCGGAAGTGGTTTATGCTATGGAAGTAGTGCTTGGAGAACATGACGATATTAAAGAATAATTGAGGATATTTATGAAAGTAAAGATTTATACAGACGGTGCAGCGCGCGGAAATCCGGACGGACCGGGCGGATATGGAACTGTGTTGGAGTATGTGGATACCAAAGGGGAACTGCATACGAAGGAGCTGGCGCAGGGGTATGTGAAAACAACCAATAACCGAATGGAACTTATGGCGGTGATCGCCGGGCTGGAGGCTCTGAACAGACCTTGTGAGGTAGAACTTTATTCTGATTCACAGTATGTGGTAAATGCATTTAACCAGCACTGGATCGACGGATGGCTGAAAAAGGGATGGAAACGGGGAAAGAATGAGCCGGTGAAGAATGTGGATCTGTGGAAAAGGCTTTTGAAAGCGAAAGAACCACATCAGGTTACATTTTTTTGGGTCAAAGGTCATGATGGACATCCGCAGAATGAGAGATGTGACACCCTTGCCACAACAGCAGCAGATGGTCATGAGCTTATGGTCGACGAAGGAATTTAAAAGAATAAAAGTAGATAATGAGAAAGGTGAAATCTTGTGATTTCATCTTTTTTTTACGCGAAGGCACAAGGCGAGCGGAAATGCTTGCATTTCCATTCGCCGCCGCACGCGAACGAGTAAAACTCGCAAAGCGTGTTTTATCTCGTTGTATAGACGACGAGCCCCTTTTTATATAGAAATTTTATCTTTCTTTCTCGAAAAAAAGATGAATTTATCGATTTGTTGAAAAGAGGGGATCGGGTGAATATAATGAGCCTACACACCTCAAAATGTGTGAGAGAAAGGAGGAAATATGAAATTAAAAGTGTACTGAAACAGGGAATCGCACTTGTGATGTGCCTGTCAATACTTATATGTGTAGGGATGTCTGCACTAAGTGTAAATGCAGAAAAAAGTGCAGTTTCTACGAACAGATCCGCGGGTGCGGATGAGGCAGCCACCAAAACAGTAAATGAAATTTTGAATAACGAAATCAGAATTTCACTTACAGAAAAAATTTCTTTGAAGGAACTGGAAGAACAATTTCCTGAAGAGATGGAAGTCATATGTTCTGACGGATCGAAGGAAACTATTTCAGTCACCTGGCAATGTGAATGTGATTATGAGAAGGAGGAATACAATTTTTATGTATTTGAAGTTGTGTTGTCGGCTGGATATATGATGTCTGGGGAATGTCCGTCTGCTTTCATTTTAGTTACATTAGAAGGATATGAGGAACCGGAGGTTTACAGGGTCTATGAGCCGAATCCCGATTCAACAGTGACGATTGATAAGTATCTGGGAGTAACAAAAGATGTAGCTCAGTTTTTAGATCAATATGATCCAGATGAAAATGGGAATTACAGCACTTACTTTTTATCAACACCATATTATGAGAATCTGAATAATGTGGAGAGTAATCTTAAGCCTAATGGGGAAGGCGCAGACGGTAAAACGAGTGGTATGAACTGTGTAGGGTTTGTTGGCAGCGTATTGCGGTATAACGGAGCAGATCTGACGAAGGTTACGAAACGTTTGCCCGGATGGTATGCCAATGCATCGAACTGGAACGATTTTGTGGATACTTATCATATTAAGTCTTATCGTTTTACGAGTATTTCAGAGATGTTGAAAAGTGGAAAATTGCAGAAAGGAGATATTATTTACTTCGAACCAACATGGGCGAATGCGAATGACGATTGCCATATGGGATTTTTCTGGGGAAATACATCTGATGAAGATGTGTTCTGGAATTCCTCAAAAGATCCATGGGGAAACTGGATTACGCCGATTAAATCCAAGTCACCGATATATTACATTTATGTATTTCCGGTCAGCCATGAGACAGGAGATCTGGAGATACATAAGAAGTCATCAGATCCGGAATTGACAGAGGGAAATCCGACGTATTCTTTAGCAGGGGCAGTATATGGTGTTTACTTTAGAGATCGGGTTTATGATGAACCGGAATATACGATTACGCTTGATGAAAATGGTTATGGTAAGTTGGAAGGCATTCCCAAGGGAGATTACTATATCAAAGAACTGGTGGCACCACCTGGCTATGAGCTGGATGAGAGCTGGTATCCTGGAGATAGTACTCCGATCTATGTTTCACCGTCAGGGGTGGCGACGCTGAATGTTACAGATGTTCCAATCGAAGAACGGGGAAATGTAAAGATTATGAAATATGGGAAAAACCCAGATGATGAAACTCATATTAAAGTTCCATTAAAGGGAATTACTTTTGTCTTTACATCAAAAAAAGACGGAACTACATATGTAATCACAACGGATGAAAATGGAGAAGCTTCTACAGAAGTGCTGGGTGGTATTCCATGTGGTACTTATACGGTGACAGAGGAGAATACACCTGACAATTACGTACCATGTGAAGCTTTTGAAGTGACGGTAAGTAATGATGGGAACCTGATGACTTATGAGATTGATAATGAAGAAATCATGGCGGCGATTGCAATCTTGAAAAAAGATGCAGAAACGAAGGATACAATTAAGGTGTCCGGAACAGAATTCAGAATTTTGGATTCGGAAAAGGAACCCATTTTGGAGCACCTTGTAACAGATGAATATGGCAAAGCTGTTTTGCCGGAAAGGCTGCCTTGTGGAACATATTATTTAGAAGAAGTGAAAGCTCCCAAAGGATACCTGAAAGGTGAATTTCTGGAATTTGCCGTTACGGAAATGGCAGATTGGGATTCCCCGATTATCATCGAATATTTTAATGAAAAAGACAGGGGAATGAAGTTGCCCGAAACAGGATCGAAAGATATGATTCCTTTGATGATTACAGGAAGTATGTTGATTTTGGCAGCAATATTAGAAAAAAGGAGAAAGGTTAGGAATACATTATGAGAAAAAATATTTTAGTCGGAATGCTGGCATTTTCCATGGCATTTGCAGGAATGGCAGGGCCACTGGCGACACCGATCATGTCAGTGAATGCGGCATCTGAAAATACGGATGCAGGAATTGTAAATTTTAACAGAGGGTCTGCAAGTATTACCATACAGGGAAATACAGGACAGACATTACTTGGGAAAAAGTTCCAAATATATAAACTTCTAAACGCTGAAAATTCTGTCGGCGGAGAATCTATTCATTACACATTTAATCCAGAGTATAAGGAAGCACTTCAGAATATTGTCGGAAAAGCTCTTTTAAAAACACCATCTCAAATAACAGAATATGAAGTAATTGATTATATTCAGACGATGAACAGTAATCAGGTAGAAGGCGCTGATGCCACTCAGATTTTGGAAGGAAGATATTCTGATTTCAGATATTTTGTGGAAGATCTGAGAAATGAAATTGTGAAATTGGGAAATTCTTCAGATATGGTCACTGTTGCATCGGTAAGAGAGGATAACAGTATTCAGATTGCCGGTCTGGAGTATGGATATTATATTGTGGATGAAGTGTCTGAAAATAGTGGATCGAATTCTGCTTCATCTCTTTGCATGGTTCATACAGCAAATCCAGATGCATCAGTTCACATTAAATCGGACTATCCATCTGTGACAAAAAAGATTCAGGAGGATGATCATCAGGAGAATATCGGAAATGTAGGATGGAATGATATTGCGGATTATGAAATCGGACAGACCGTACCATACAAATTTGAATCAGATGTCCCGAATATGAATGGATATGACACCTATTATTATGCATGGCATGATGTGATGGATAATGCGCTTACTTTTCATAAAGACAGTGTTTCTATTGTCATTTCAAATGGAGTGAAAGATTATGTGGTAAAGGCAGATGAGTTTTCGGTAACAGAAAATGTAGATGATGTAACTTTTAAAGTAGAGATAGATGATTTGAAAGCAATTGTGGACAGAGAATTCGATAACAAAGATGATCTTGGACATAATGTGTATGGACAGACAGTAACTCTAACATACAATGCGACTTTAAATGATAATGCGGCAGCAGATACGGGAAGACCAGGATTTGAAAATGATGTAAGACTAGAATTCTCTAATGATCCGGATAGTACCGGAGAGGGAAAAACGGGATTTACACCTTGGGATACGGTAGTTTGTTTTACTTATAAATTAAATGTACTGAAAACCAACAATCATGATCTTCCACTTGAAAATGCAAAATTCCGATTATACTCAGACGAGGATTGCACGGAAGAAGTTTACGTAAAAGAGGGAGAGGGTGGATATCATGTAGTCAATCGGGATAGCGTTGATGACAGTATGTTACTGGATACTGTAGAAATGGTTTCTAAAGGGGATGGAACATTTGTAATTTGTGGTCTTGATCAGGGAACGTATTATTTGAAAGAAACAGCTGCGCCTGACGGATACAGACCAATTCTTGATCCAATTGTTCTGACGGTGAAACCAATATTTACAGAAGACAGAAACTCTTATGTAAAAGGAGATGGAGCTACTGATAAAGTATTACAGGAACTGGAATATTCTGTTTATATAAAACAGTTTTTAAACGGTGCTTTTGCAGAAAACAGTGATATTTTGGAAAATGATATCGTGGATGGATCAGGAAATCTTACGGTAGTGAACCATGTTGGAACCAAACTTCCAGTCACAGGTTCCAATGCGGTAATTTTATTATTGCTTGCAGGTGCGGGAGTTATGTTAGTTGCAAGACTGATTCCGGATGAAGAGAAAAAAGAAGCGTAGTACGATAAGAAAACTTTTGTTTTGTCTGGGGATGACAATCTGCTCTTATCCTCTTATTAGTGGTATTGCATCACAATATTGTCTGAATAATACAGTTGCTACTTATCAGAGACAGGTAGAAAACTACGATGATTCGGAATTTGATAAAATGTTGGATTTTGCAGAAGTATATAATCAGGTGCTGTATCAGTCTGAAGAAAGAATTCTAGAACATTCGACCGATGAGGTTTTGAGTTCGGAAAATTATTGCAGTCTGTTGAACTTGGCTGGAAATGGCATTATGGGAAGTATTGAGATCCCTGTGATAGATGTGAATCTTCCAATTTATCATGGAACAAGTGGTGAAGTACTGGCGGCAGGTATTGGACATATAGAAGGGACAAGCCTGCCGGTGGGAGGAGAGAATACAAGATCTGTACTTTCGGGACACAGGGGACTTCCAAACTCCAGGTTATTTACAAGACTGGATGAACTGGAACCCGGAGATCTGTTTTTTATCCGGATGTTTGATAGAATCCTGTCATATGAAGTAACAGAGATTGAGGTTATTGAACCGGATGATGTGGAAAAACTGAAAATAATTCCAGAGAAAGATCTTGTTACATTGTTGACTTGTACACCATACGGATTGAATACACATAGATTGATCATCACTGGAGAAAGAGTACCTTATAAGGAAATGGAATATGAAGCGATAGAGGAGAAAATGATGTCTTATAGAGAATTGCTTTTTGGAAGCATTCCATTTATATTTGGCATCATTGGAATTGGAACTGCTGCAAAAAAAATAAAATTCAGAAATAAGGGAGGGAGAGAGTGAAAAGGTTGAGAAGAGTATATGGTGGTCTTTTGGCATCCATGTTGCTTTTCATATTGTTCGAAAGTCTGGTTTTTGCAAATGGAAGTCTTCTTGTTCCGGAAGGAGCAGAAAGAACCGGAAGCATCATGATACGATTGGAGGATACGAAGGAAAACCTCTCGAAAGAAAATGTTCATATAACCATTGCAAAGATTGCAGATGTGGTGGATGGTCAATTTGTGCTCCATGAGAAATATGAAGAAACTGGAATTGATCTGAACAGTATTCATAATGCGAATGATCTGGAAAAGGCAGCAAAAATATTAGAAAAAAATGTTACAGAAGGAGAAACCATAGTCACGAACCGTAATGGTGTTGCCGGGATATCGGACCTGGCGGCAGGAGTGTACCTCGTATATGCATCAGACACTGCCGGATATGAAGATATCATGCCGACAGTGGTATCAATACCTGTATGGAATGAGGCAGAAGGCATCATGGAGTATGATATTGAGATACTGCCGAAACATGCTCCAGCGCTTGAAATACCTAAGACAGGTGTTCAGGATTACACCGGAATGTATCTGATGATCGCAACAGGAGCATTCATAATCGCCGGAATTTGTTTCGTAATAAAATGCAAAATAAAAGGCCGAACTTTACAAAAAAAGTAAAATGTGATAAAGTATTCGAGGCAAGTAAGATAAATGTTCGCGGCTGCAAGTGCCGAAAGGCCGCAGGTGAGGAAAGTCCGGGCTTCACAGGGCAGGATGCCGGATAACGTCCGGTGGAGGTGACTCCAAGGAAAGTGCAACAGAAATAAACCGCCTGTTTTTGGCAGGTAAGGGTGGAAAGGCAGTGTAAGAGACTACCGTTTCTCTGGTAACAGAGGGGGCCTATGTAAACCCCATCCGAAGCAAGACCGGAAAAAAGCAATGTGGCTGCCCGTCACGCTTTAGGTAGGTCGCTTGAACCTGTTGGCGACAGCAGGTCTGGATAGATGAACATTCAAGACATAACCCGGCTTATCGTTTTGCTTGTTGAAATCACCGGAAGTGCCAAAAGGCACATTCCGGGATTGTATGCGGTCGCCAAGGTCTTAAGCAAGCTTAAGACTTTGGCTCGTCGCCTATACAAAAAGAAAAGGAAGCAGTCATGACATTGTCATGGGCTGCTTCCTTTTTCGTCCTTATCTGCGGTATTTTTCTTCACAGTATTTGCAGCGGTAAACAGCATTTTCTTCATCTGTTAAAACGAAGACATGGTCAAGACCCTGTTCGATAGATGTAATACAGCGAGGATTTTTACATTTTACAATGTTTCTGATTTCTTTTGGAAGGTGTAATGCCTTTTTGTCAACAACCACTCCATTTGAAATGATATTAATTGTGATGTTATGATCGATGAAACCTAAAACATCCAGATCAATGATGTCGATAGGACATTCGATTTTAATAATGTCTTTTCTGCCTTGTTTGTTGCTTTTTGCATTTTTGATGATAGCGACGCAGCAGTCAAGTTTGTCCAGCTTTAAGTATCTGTAGATTTCCATACTTTTGCCGGCTTCGATATGGTCAAGTACAAAACCTTCATTGATTTTTCCAATATTTAATGTGTTTTCTACCATGGTTCTTCCTCCTAATCTACATGAATGTCAAGCAATGTGAGAATTAGTGCCATGCGGGCATAGACTCCATACTGCACCTGTTTAAAATATGCGGCTCTTGGATCGTCGTCTACTTCAACAGAAATTTCATTTACACGTGGCAGTGGATGAAGAACATACATATCTTCTGGAGCCATTGCCATTTTTGTTTTATCCAGGATATAGAAGTCTTTCATTCGGATATAATCTTCTTCATTGAAGAAACGTTCTTTCTGTACGCGTGTCATGTAGAGCAGATCAAGTTCCGGCAGAGCTTCTTCCAGACGGACAACTTCCTTATAAGGGATTCCTGATTTGTCAAGAACATCTACACGTACATAGTCAGGAAGACGCAGTTCCTCAGGAGAAATCAATACAAATTCAATATTATCATAACGAACAAGGGCATTAATAAGAGAATGTACGGTACGACCAAATTTTAAGTCACCACAAAGACCGATTTTTAAGTTATTGAGACGTCCTTTTAAAGAACGAATAGTAAGTAGGTCTGTCAATGTCTGAGTTGGATGCTGATGGCCGCCATCACCGGCATTGATAACAGGAATTGTAGAATGTTGACACGCCACCATTGGTGCACCTTCCTTAGGATGACGCATAGCACAAATATCAGCATAACATGAAACTGTGCGGATTGTATCAGAAACACTTTCGCCTTTGGCAGATGAACTTGAGCTGGCTGATGAGAATCCCATAATATTTCCACCAAGTTTGAGCATTGCTGCTTCATGGCTTAAACGAGTACGGGTACTTGGCTCATAGAAAAGGGTAGCCAGTGTCTTTCCGGCACATGCGTGTGCATATTTATCAGGGTTTGCTTCGATGTCTGCCGCTAAATCCATGAGATGATCCAGTTCTTCAACGGAGAAATCTAAAGGGCTCATTAAATGTCTCATAGTGAGTACCTCCTTATAAATTATCATTATGTAGTTTCGTAGTGTCAAATGAGACACATGCGTTCATATTCTTATCTATAATATATCAAAACATTTTTTATTTCAACTAAAAAAAGTGAATAGTTGACGTGTTCTTTTTCGAACATTATAATAGAAAAAATGGGTTATTATTTAAAAAAACAGGAGGAAGGCCACATGGAGGCAATGCAGAAACTGACGGAGAGACTGGATGAAATTGATGAACAGATGACGGCGCTGTATGAAGAACGCATGCATATCTGTGAACAGGTGGCTGATTACAAAATAAAGAACGGATTGAAAGTATTCGACAAGAATAAAGAAGCGGCGAAATTAAGATCTGTAGTGGAAAAAGGATCCACAGATTTAAACAAAAAAGGGATCAAAGAACTGTATGAACAGCTTATGGCTATGAGTAGAAAATTGCAGTATCAGAAGCTGATAGAGGCAGGAGCTCTTGGACGTCTTCCGTTTATTGGATTTGATGAATTGGAAATGAAGGGAGTTCGAATCGTGTTTCAAGGAGTAGAAGGTGCCTACAGTGAGGCCGCCATGGAACAGTATTTTGGAAAAGATTCGAATAGCTATCATGTTGCTACTTTCCGCGAGGCTATGGAGGCAATTGAGGAAGGTGCGGCTGATTATGCAGTTCTTCCAATTGAGAATTCTACAGCGGGTGCTGTGGATCAGGTCTATGATTTGCTGGTGGAATTCGAAAACTATATTGTAGGAGAAGTGTTACTTCCGATTGAGCATATGCTGGCAGGGTTAAAAGATGCATCACTTGAAGATATAGCAAAAGTGTATTCGCATCCACAAGGGTTGATGCAGTCAGCCAAATATCTGGACGAGCATAGAGACTGGCAGCAAATCAGTGTGGCGAATACTGCATTTGCTGCAAAAAAGGTGTTGGAGGACAAGGATGTGTCCCAAGCCGCTGTGTGCAGCGAACATGCAGCCGAATTATATGGTCTTAAGATTCTTGCGAGAAAAATAAATTTTGAATCGGACAATTCGACCAGGTTTATTGTTGTAACGAATCAGAAAATATTCTTAAAAGATGCAAAGAAGATCAGTATATGCTTTGAGGTGCCGCACGAGAGCGGGTCATTATATCATTTGCTGTCACATTTTATCTATAATGATTTGAATATGACAAAAATTGAATCGCGGCCGGTGGAGGGAAGAAGTTTTGAATATCGCTTTTTCGTAGACTTTGAGGGAAATTTGGCAAATCCAGCAGTAAAAAATGCAATCAGAGGACTTAGAGAAGAGGCTTTGAATCTGAAAATTCTAGGCAATTATTAAGTAAAGATAAAAAGAAAGAAGGCAGGAAAATGAGAGTAAATGAATTCATTCTATACCGCGGAATGGAGCACGAAGAGATACTTCATGATATGGCACTTCTGATCGAACATGCAGAGAGTGAATATTATAATAAAGAAGATTTGAGAAGTCTTCTCTTTGAACTCATACATAAATTGGTAGAAATTGCAGTAAGTCATGGTTTTGAGGGTAATTTGTGGCACAATTTTATTACACTGATTCTGGCAAATAGCGAAAATGCTTACAGTACATCCTGTGAAATTGTTGGGCCGGTAGAAGGCAGCATTAATGAAATTGCTCTTCATGATTTTGAAATTTTCAAAGAATTGTATGATTATGATTTTCATAAACTGGAAGAAAGCCTTTCAGTAAATGCGATGAGGATGATTGAAAATTATCATCCGGCAGGAGCGCATGGTAAGGTGTATAACAAGCGCATCCGTGATCGTATCTGTGAACTGACCCGAAAACTGGAACAGGCGGAAAACGGGGAGACTTTTCAGACAGTTATAACAGATTTTTACCGTGAGTTTGGGGTCGGCAAACTGGGACTTCACAAGGCATTCCGTATCGAAAATAAGGACGGAATTACAGAAATTGTTCCAATTACAAAAATTGCACATGTGCATCTGGATGATCTGGTGGGATATGAGATTGCGAAGAAGAAGTTGATCGATAATACAGAAGCCTTTGTAAAAGGAAAGAGAGCAAACAACTGTCTGCTTTATGGTGATGCTGGAACCGGAAAGTCTTCTTCCATTAAAGCAATTTTGAACCAGTACTATGATCAGGGCCTTCGTATGATTGAGGTGTATAAGCATCAGTTTCAAAATCTGAACGATGTGATTGCACAGGTGAAGAATCGAAATTATAAATTTATTATTTATATGGATGATCTTTCTTTTGAAGAATTTGAAATTGAATATAAATATTTAAAAGCGGTAATTGAGGGTGGTCTGGAGAGAAAACCTGATAACATTCTGATCTATGCAACATCGAACAGGCGTCATCTGATTCGTGAGACATTTAAAGACAAACAGGACAGAGATGAAGAATTGCATGTGAATGATACGGTACAGGAGAAGCTTTCTCTTGTTGCAAGATTTGGAGTTACCATTTATTTTGGCAAACCTGAGAAAAAAGAATTTCAGCAGATTGTGCGCGTCCTGGCTGAAAAAAATGGAATTCAGATGCCGGAAGAAACACTGCTTCTGGAAGCAAATAAATGGGAGCTTAGCCATGGTGGACTAAGTGGAAGAACTGCCCAGCAGTTTATTGATTATCTTCTCGGAAAGGAATAGTTTTGATTGCACTTTGAGGTGGAAATTGATATACTTAAATTCTGTCTGGGAGTATATAAGACAGAGTATGGACGGGGAAATGGATGTACCTGTATTACGGAGGATTGATATTATGAAATGGAATAAATTTAGATTAACAACAACAACAGAAGCAGAAGATATTGTCAGCAGTATGCTCATGGATCTTGGAATTCAGGGAATTGAAATTGAGGATAAAGTTCCTTTGACACAGGCGGAAAAGGAGCAGATGTTTGTAGATATTCTTCCGGAAATTGATGTAGATGATGGAATTGCATATATCAGTTTCTATCTGGAGGAAGAGGATGATAAGGAGACAATTCTTGCAAATGTAAGAGCTGAATTAGAAGATATGCGCACTTACGTGGAAGTGGGAAGCGGTGAGATCGAAGAATCGCAGACGGAAGATGTGGACTGGGTGAACAATTGGAAACAGTATTTCCATCAGTTTTATATCGATGACATTCTGGTAATTCCTTCCTGGGAAGAAATCAAACCGGAAGATGAGGGGAAAATGATCGTCCACATTGATCCGGGTACTGCGTTTGGGACAGGGAAACATGAGACAACACAGCTCTGTATTCGTCAGCTTAAAAAATATGTGAAAGAAGATACAGAAATTCTGGATGTTGGATGTGGAAGCGGAATTCTTGGAATGCTTGCACTGATGATGGGGGCAAAACATTCCGTTGGAACAGATCTTGATCCATGTGCGATCGATGCGACACATGAAAATATGGAAGTGAATCATATTGCAGCAGATCGTTATGAAGTAATGATTGGAAATATTATTGATGATAGAGAAATTCAGGATAGGGTCGGCTATGAGAAATACGATATTGTAGTAGCAAATATTCTTGCAGAAGTGTTGGTTCCACTGACACCTGTGATTGTAAATCAGATGAAGAAGGGCGCCGTGTATATTACAAGTGGTATCATTGATGAAAAAGAAGAAACAGTAGTAAATGCAGTGAAAGCGGCAGGACTTGAAGTGCTTGAAGTAACATATCAGGGAGAATGGGTATCTGTGACAGCCCGTAAGAATTAAAAAGGGGAAGCGTTATGCAGCATTTTTTTGTGGCACCGGATATGGTGAATGATACGGAAATTTATATTGTAGGACAGGATGTGAATCACATGAAAAACGTTCTTCGTATGAAAATAGGAGAACAGGTAGAAATCAGTGATGGGAATAACCTGAAATATCTGTGTGAAGTGTCGGCATATGAGTCGGATAAAGTGGTTTTGAAGATTATAGAACGAAAAGAAGCGGACACGGAACTCACATCCAGACTCTATTTGTTCCAGGGACTTCCGAAGAATGATAAGATGGAACTGATCGTACAGAAAGCGGTGGAACTTGGCGCATGTGAAATTATTCCGGTTTCCATGAAACGCTGTGTGGTAAAGCTGGATGCAAAAAAGGCTGCGAAGAAAGTGGAACGATGGAACAGTATTTCCGAGAGCGCCGCGAAGCAAGCAGGAAGAAGTATCATTCCGGAAGTGACAGAAGTTATGTCTTATGAGCAGGCGCTAAGGAAAGCAGAGAAATTGGATATTGTGCTTGTGCCATATGAGCTGGAAGAAGGCATGAAAGAAACAAAACAGATCATAGAGAACATTCAAGAGGGACAGTCAGTTGGTATTTTTATCGGGCCGGAAGGTGGATTTGAGAGAGATGAAATTGACAGAGCTATAGAAAGTGGAGCGTATCCTGTGACACTGGGCAGGCGAATCCTTCGCACAGAGACAGCTGGTCTTGCGATACTTTCCGTTTTGATGTTCCATTTAGAGGCGTAAAAAGAGGTAGATAAGAAATGGAAGTTTATTTAGATAATTCTGCGACAACGAGAGCGTATGACTGTGTCCGTGATATTGTCGGCAAAACGATGTGCGAAGATTACGGCAACCCGTCTTCGATGCACAAAAAAGGAGTAGAGGCAGAAAAGTATGTGCGTGAAGCAAAAGAAATTCTGGCTCGTCTTATGAAGGTACAGGAGAAAGAAATTTTTTTCACATCAGGCGGAACAGAGAGCGATAATCTTGCATTGGTTGGTTGTGCCAGAGCAAATCACAGAGCGGGGAAGCATTTAATTACATCTTCTATCGAACATCCGGCTATCTTGAATACGATGAGATATCTGGAAGAGGAAGAAGGATATAAGGTAACGTATCTTCCGGTGGATGAGAACGGAAGAATCTGTCTGGATGCGCTTCAGGCAGCATTGCGTGAAGAAACGATATTGGTTTCCATTATGTATGTAAATAATGAGATTGGATCCGTACAGCCGATTGCGGAAGCAGTAAATATAGTAAAATCTTATAACAAAAATATTCTGTTTCATGTAGATGCAGTACAGGGATTTGGGAAATATCGTATTTTTCCAAAGAAAATGGGAATTGATCTGATGTCAGTCAGCGGTCATAAAATTCACGGACCAAAAGGAATTGGATTTCTCTATATCAATGAGAAAGTAAAGATCAAACCAATTATCTTTGGTGGAGAACAACAGAGAAATATTCGTTCCGGAACAGAAAATGTTCCCGGAATTGCAGGAATTGCGAGGGCTGCCAAAGAGATTTATACAGATTTCGATGCAAAGATTGCCCGAATGTATCAATTGAAGCAGCGTTTTGTGAAGGGAATTGGTAAGATAGAACATGTAAAAGTTCATGGATTTTCTGATGAAAACAGTGCTCCGCATATTATCAGTGTTGGTATTGCAGGAATCCGAAGTGAGGTACTGCTTCACACATTAGAAGAAAAAGGAATCTATGTCTCATCTGGTTCTGCGTGCGCATCGAATCACCCGGCGATTAGTGGAGTCCTGAAAGGAATCGGAGCGGCGGGCGAATATCTGGATGCGACACTCAGATTCAGTATGTCAGAATTTACCACGGAAGAAGAGATTGATTACACTTTAGAAACATTATATACTTGTGTACCGATGCTTAGAAAGTACACGCGTCATTAGGAGGAAAATATGAAGTTTCAGACTTATTTGATTAAATACGGAGAAATTGGAATTAAAGGAAAGAACAGATATCTGTTTGAGGATGCTCTGGTAAGACAGGTGAAACACGCTTTGAAAGATGTGGACGGAGAGTTCAAAGTATATAAATCACAGGCCAGAGTCTATGTGGACTGTGAAGGTTATTATGATTGTGACGAAGTGACAGAAGCTTTGAAGCGTGTATTTGGTATTGTTGGAATCTGCCCGGTAGTCCGTGTGGAAGATAAAGGCTTTGAGGAATTGAAGAAAGATGTTGTTGCCTATATGGATGAACTGTATCCGGATAAAAACATCACGTTTAAAGTTGAGTCACGCCGTGCAAAGAAAACATATCCGAAGAAATCTATGGAGATTAACTGTGATCTCGGAGAGGCAATTCTGGAGGCATTTCCGGAAATTCATGTGGATGTTCACGATCCGGATGTACTTCTTCGTGTAGAGGTCAGAGAGGATATTTATATTTATTCTGAGACGATTCCAGGTCCTGGAGGGATGCCGGTGGGTACAAATGGAAAGGCCATGCTTCTTCTTTCCGGTGGAATTGACAGTCCGGTTGCCGGATACATGGTTTCCAAAAGGGGTGTTGGAATTGAGGCGACATATTTCCATGCACCGCCGTATACAAGTGAACGTGCAAAACAGAAAGTGGTAGATCTTGCAAAACTTGTTTCAAGATATACAGGACCGATCAAACTTCATGTGGTGAATTTCACGGATATTCAGCTTTATATTTATGAAAAATGCCCACACGACGAACTCACGATTATCATGCGCCGCTATATGATGCGGATTGCGGAATATTTTGCAAAACAGGATGATTGCCTTGGGCTTATTACGGGAGAAAGTATCGGGCAGGTAGCCAGTCAGACGATGCATAGCCTTGCAGCTACGAATGATGTATGTACGCTGCCGGTATATCGCCCGCTGATCGGATTTGACAAACAGGAAATCGTGGATATTGCAGAAAAGATAAATACGTACGAGACTTCCATTCTTCCATATGAAGATTGCTGCACGATCTTTGTTGCAAAACATCCGGTTACAAAGCCGAATGTAGGAGTGATTCGTAAATCAGAAGAAAGATTATCCGAAAAGATTGATGAATTATTCCAACAGGCAATTGATTCCGTGGAAACAATTATTGTGAAATAGAACGAGATGAAACACGCTTTGCGAGTTTCACTCGTTCGCGTGCGGTTGCCAAGGTCTTAAGCAAGCTTAAGACTTTGGCTCGTCGCTTATACAAATAGATGGGGAACACCTCTGGTGTCCCCCGTTTAAGATTGGAAAAGTTTTATACTAAGTAAGGTTTAATCGATTCAAGGATGCCTTCAATTGCATTATCATCTGCGTGAATATTAAGATCAATTGGTTTTGATAAATCCAGGCTGAAGATACCCATGATGGATTTTGCATCAATGACATATCTGCCGGATACTAAATCAAAATCGAAATCAAATTTTGAGATCAGATTTACGAATGATTTTACTTTATCGATAGAATTTAAAGAAATTTGAACTGTTTTCATTGGACTTATGCCTCCCTTGCTTATTTCTATCATTATATTAAAGTTTTTATAGGCAAAAGTCAAGGAACAAAACATAGAAAGGAGAGTGTATGGTCATGCGGGCAGCCTTACATAATTTAGGATGTAAAGTAAATGCATATGAAACAGAGGCCATGCAGGAGTTGTTGGAAGGAAAAGGATATCAGATCGTTCCTTTTCACAGCGTGGCAGATGTCTATATTATTAATACTTGTTCGGTTACAAATATGGCCGACAGAAAGTCAAGACAGATGATACATCGTGCACGAAAACAGAATCCGAACGCAGTGATTGTTGCTGCCGGATGTTATGTTCAGGCTCTGGAAAATTCCGGAAGTCAGGAAGAGAGCATTGATATTGTCATCGGAAATAATAAGAAAAAAGATCTGATTGAAATTCTGGATAACTATCTGGAAGAGCATCCGGAAAAACAGGTTCGGGAAGTGATTGACATTCACCATACGAAAGAATATGAATATCTCCACCTGTCAAAGACCGGAGAACATACGAGAGCATATTTGAAGGTACAGGATGGCTGTAATCAGTTCTGCACTTACTGTATTATTCCATATACGAGAGGACGCGTGCGAAGCCGGAATAAGATGGATGTGGTGAATGAAGTGAAAATTTTGGCAGAAAATGGATATAAAGAAATTGTGCTGACCGGTATTCATCTGAGCTCTTATGGAATAGATTTTAAAGAAGATGGTGTACAAAAAGAAGATTTATTATCGCTGATCCAGGCGGTTCATGAAGTGGAAGGAATTGAAAGGATTCGTCTGGGCTCTCTGGAACCAAGAATTGTCACTGAAGAGTTTGCCAGAGCGCTGTCTCAAATGCCGAAAGTGTGTGCACATTTTCATCTGTCATTACAGAGTGGGTGTGATGCAACATTGAAACGTATGAACAGAAGATATGATGCGGCAGAATATGAAGAGAAATGTCAGATATTGAGAAAATATTTCCATTCTCCGGCGCTTACGACAGATGTAATTGTGGGATTTGCAGGAGAGACAGAAGAAGAGTTTGAAGAATCAAAAGCATTTGTAGACAGAATCAATTTCTATGAAACACATATTTTCAAATATTCAAAAAGACAGGGCACAAAAGCAGCCGGAATGCCTGGCCAGGTAGAGGAACAGGAAAAGACCAGAAGAAGTAACATTATGCTGGAAATGAACAAAGAAAAGCAGAGACAGTATGAAGAAATCTGGATGGGGCAGGATGTGGAAGTTCTGTTTGAAGAAATCATTTTAAGAGATGGAATCCGATATGCAGTAGGACATACAAAAGAATATTTACGCATTATGGTTCCATGTAAAGATACGGAAGATTGTGAATGGCTGAATCAACTGAAAGTGGTTTCGCTTATAGATAATTCGCAAATTATACATTGAATTATTTAGCATATTATATTAAAATGGAAAGGAAGTATTGGAGGTCATAAGATGAGAGATATTACAAGTACACAGTTTTTCAAAGTGGACGCTGTTCCACAGATTCAGGCAAAAGATATTCTGGAAACTGTCTATAATGCCTTAAAAGAAAAAGGCTATAATCCGGTAAATCAGATTGTCGGATATATTATGTCCGGAGATCCTACATATATTACAAGCTACAACGGTGCGCGGAGCCTTATAATGAAAGTAGAACGTGATGAAATAGTAGAAGAATTATTGAAAGCGTATATTAAGCACGAATTATAGGAATAATATAGTATGCGAATTATGGGATTAGACTACGGAACAAAGACTGTAGGGGTAGCAGTAAGCGATCCGTTAGGTATTACAGCACAGGCAGTAGAGACGATTGAACGAAAGTCTGAGAACAAACTCCGCCAGACGCTTGCGAGGATTGAAGCACTTGCGAAAGAGTATGAGGTGGAAACGTTTGTCCTTGGATTTCCAAAACATATGAATAACGATATTGGGGAACGTGCGAAAAAATCAGTAGAGTTTGGAGAGATGCTTCATAGAAGAACCGGAATAGAGGTTGTGATGTGGGATGAGCGTCTCACAACTGTAGCGGCAGAACGCACATTGATCGAGACAGGTGTGAGACGAGAAAATCGTAAACAGTTTATTGATCAGATTGCAGCAGTTTTTATTCTGCAGAGTTATTTGGATTCACGTTCGTAAGCAACAGGTATGCAGGTGACAGAATGAAGAACGAAAAGATAATTTTTACATTTGATGATGAAGAGGTAGAATTTTATGTCCTTGAACAGACGATGGTAAATGGTGTGTCATATATCCTTGTGGCTGACTCAGAAGACGATGAGGCAGAATGTCTGATTATGAAGGACTTAAGTGATACACAGGATACAGAAAGTGTATATGAAATTGTAGAAGATGAAGTGGAATTAGAAGCACTTCTTAAAGTGTTTGAAGAATTGCTTGAAGATGTGGATATAGAGATGTAAACACACTGTGAACAGGAAAAAGTGTGGGAGCCTGAGGGCTCCTCATTTTATGATAAAAGAAAACGGTACGGAAAGAAAATTTAATAGTGGAGGTGTGAATTTGAAACAGACAAGTAGTTCAAAGCTCAGAATCATTCCGCTTGGAGGTTTGGAGAAAATCGGAATGAATATCACTGCTTTTGAATACGAGGACAGTATTATTGTAGTGGATTGCGGACTGGCATTTCCGGATGAGGATATGCCAGGGGTAGATTTGGTTCTGCCCGATGTAACATATTTAAAAAACAATATTGAAAAAGTAAAAGGATTTGTCATTACACATGGACATGAGGATCATATCGGGGGACTCCCATATATTCTCAAAGAGATGAATTTGCCTATTTATACGACAAAACTGACGATGGGTATTATCGACAAAAAGCTGACAGAGCATAATCTTCTTCGTTCAACGAAGCGTAAAGTGGTCAAACATGGTCAGTCTATCAATCTTGGTAAGTTCCGCATTGAATTTATCAAGACGAATCACAGTATTCAGGATGCATCAGCGCTGGCTATTTATTCGCCGGCCGGTATCGTAGTCCATACCGGGGACTTTAAAGTAGATTATACACCGGTGTTTGGCGATGCAATTGACTTACAGAGATTTGCGGAAATCGGGAAAAAGGGTGTACTTGCATTGATGTCGGACAGTACAAATGCAATGCGTTCCGGTTTTACACAGTCAGAAAAGACGGTGGGAGCAACTTTTGACCGTTTGTTTGCAGAACATAAGGATAAGCGAATTATTGTTGCTACATTTGCATCGAATGTGGACCGTGTACAACAGATTATCGATACTTCTTACAAATATGGACGTAAAGTTGTGGTCGAAGGCCGCAGTATGGTGAATATTATTTCAGTAGCGTCGGAACTGGGATATTTGCAGGTTCCGGAAAATACGTTGATCGAAGTGGATCAGCTTAAGAATTATCTTCCGGAAAATACGACGATCATCACAACGGGAAGTCAGGGTGAGTCGATGGCAGCATTGTCTAGAATGTCGACGGGAATACACCGTAAGATCTCGATTGAGCCGACGGATCTGATTATTTTCAGTTCCAGCCCGATTCCGGGAAATGAAAAATCGGTTTCTCATGTTATGAATGCACTTTTACAAAAAGGTGCAGAAGTCATTTTTCAGGATGCACATGTTTCCGGACATGCCTGTCAGGAAGAATTGAAGTTGATCTATACTCTGATCAGACCGAAATATGCAATTCCAGTGCATGGAGAGATTCGCCATAGAAAGGCAAATGCAGGCATAGCAAAACAGCTTGGAATTCCGGAGGAAAATATTTTCATGATGAATTCCGGAGATGTTCTGGAGCTGGATGCAGAGGAAGCCAAAATTGTGGACAAAGTACAGACAGGAGAAATTCTGGTAGATGGTCTTGGCGTCGGTGATGTTGGAAATATTGTACTCAGGGATCGTCAGCACCTGGCAGAGGATGGTATTCTGATTGTCGTTCTCACACTGGAGCGCGGCTCGAATATGCTCCTTGCAGGACCGGATATCGTGACCCGAGGCTTTGTATATGTGCGCGAATCAGAATCTCTGATGGAAGAGGCAAGAATTGTTGTGACAGAAGCAGTCTGCAAATGTCTGATGGGAAGATATGTGGACTGGAGCAGGATCAAAGGTGTTATCAAAGATACATTAAATGAATTTATCTGGAAAAAGACAAAGCGTAAACCAATGATTTTGCCAATTATTATGGATGTATAAGAAGAACGATTATGAGAAGCCTGATAGGAAGGCTTCTCATAATCATATAGGGACGAGGAAGAAAAGAATGATAGTAGAAGAACGTCTGGTGGCATATTTACATTCACTTGAAACAGAAAATAGTGAAATATTAGAGCAGATCGAGAAAGAAGCGCTCGATACTAATGTGCCGATTATCCGTAAAGAAATGCAGAGCTTTCTGAAAGTACTTCTTCGGATGAAGAAACCGCTTCGGATTCTGGAAGTGGGGACAGCGGTTGGGTTTTCGGCAATTCTGATGAGTGAGTATGTGCCGGCAGAATGTGAGATTACAACGATTGAAAATTATGAAAAACGGATACCGATTGCTCGTGAAAATTTCAGGAGAGCCGGGAAAGAAAAGCAGATCACTCTGATTGAGGGAGATGCGTTTGAAGTGTTAAAGACACTTCAGGATTCTTATGACTTTATTTTCATGGATGCAGCGAAGGGACAGTACATTGCGTATCTGCCGGAGGTAATGCGAATTTTAAGCCCCGGTGGAATATTGGTATCGGACAATGTGCTTCAAGATGGAGAAATCATTGAATCCAGATTCGCAGTAGAGCGAAGAGACAGGACTATTCATAGTCGTATGCGTGAATATTTATATACATTAAAACATCATCCGGGGCTGGAAACTTCGATTATTCCGTTGGGTGATGGCGTGGCGCTTAGTATAAAGAAAGAGTACAATTAGATGAGAGAGGAAAGAAAATGGCAAGACATCCTGAATTACTTATTCCGGCAAGCAGTCTGGAAGTATTAAAAACGGCAGTCGTGTTCGGCGCTGATGCGGTTTACATTGGAGGAGAAGCCTTCGGTCTTCGTGCAAAAGCAAAGAACTTTTCAAAAGAAGATATGAAAGAAGGCATTGCATTTGCACATGCATATGACGTAAAAGTATATGTGACAGCCAATATTTTGGCACATAATTATGACCTTGATGGTGTGCGCGCTTACTTTGAGGAATTAAAAGAAATCAAGCCGGACGCACTTATCATTGCAGACCCGGGCGTGTTTGAGATCGCGAAAGAAGTCTGTCCTGAAATTGAAAGACATATCAGTACGCAGGCAAATAATACAAACTACGGAACTTACAATTTCTGGCATAAGCAGGGGGCAAGCCGTGTGGTGTCGGCCAGAGAGCTGTCGCTTCGTGAGATTAAGGAAATTCGCGAACATATTCCGGCGGAACTGGAAATTGAGACTTTTGTACATGGAGCGATGTGTATTTCTTATTCCGGAAGATGCCTGCTTAGTAATTTTTTCACAGGACGTGATGCTAATCATGGCGCCTGTACCCATCCGTGCCGATGGAAGTATGCGGTTGTGGAAGAAACAAGACCGGGAGAGTATTTGCCGGTTTATGAAAATGAGAGAGGCACTTACATTTTTAATTCCAAGGATCTGTGCATGATCGAGCATATTCCGGAGCTTATCGATGCCGGTATTGACAGCCTGAAAGTAGAAGGCAGAATGAAGACAGCCCTCTATGTTGCAACCGTTGCCAGAACGTATCGTAAGGCAATCGATGATTATCTGGAAGATCCAGAACTTTATAAGAAACATATGCCATGGTATCTGGATCAGATTTCTAACTGCACTTATCGTCAGTTTACAACAGGGTTCTTTTTTGGAAAGCCAAGTGATGAAGCACAGATTTATGACAGCAATACTTATATCAAAGAATATACCTATCTTGGTATTGTAGAAGATCTGAAGGACGGCATGGTGTGTATTGAACAGAGAAATAAATTTTCGGTTGGCGAAGAGATTGAGATTATGAAACCAAATGGAGAAAATGTGTTGGTTACCGTAGAGAAGATCATCAATGAAGATGGGGAAGAACAGGAAAGCGCGCCGCATTCAAAACAGAAGCTTTGTGTGGCACTTTCCGGTAAAGCAAATCGATACGATCTTTTAAGAAGAAAAGAACCTGAACAGATAGGAAAATAATGAGAGGAGGACTGGCTTAGTCCTCCTTTTATCTGGATAAAGGATTATACAAAAAAAGGGCGAAGCTTTTCAATCGCTCTTTTTTCGATTCTTGAGACATAAGAGCGGGAGATACCAAGTTTTTTTGCTATTTCTTTTTGGGTAAAAGGTTCTTTGTGGTACAATCCATATCTCATTTCCAGGACTTCCTTTTCCCGCAGGGTAAGCACCTGTTCCAGAATACGGTATAAAAGAGCGATTTCTTCCTGCTGAGCAAGAGAATAGAACGCTTCTTTATCATTCGATTCGATAATATCGTATAATTGGATTTCATTTCCTTCCGGATCAGTTCCGATCGGATCATATAGAGACGTTTCGCGATTCGTTTTTCGCTTTCCACGAAGCATCATCAGAATTTCATTTTCGATACAGCGACAGGCATAAGTAGCCAGCTTTGTCTTCTTGTCACTGTTATAGGTAGAAATTGCTTTGATCAGACCGATAGTACCGATGGAAATCAAATCATCAGGATCATCTTCCAGATGCTGATATTTTTTGATAATATGAGTCACAAGTCGAAGGTTGTGTTCAATTAAAATATTTTTTGCACTGGAATCGCCTTTCGTATATTGCTGCAAATAATATCGTTCTTCTTCCGCAGTGAGGGGCGGAGGAAATGATTTCAAGCAAGCTACCTCCGAATGTGATTACTATAGTTTATGATGGAAAATGTTTTTTGTGCTTTTCCATTTTAGGATTGACAAAAAATTAAGGCTCCAGTATGATAGGAGTACATTTCTAAAAGAGTTCGGTTTTCTTTTAGCAAATCCATATGATCATTCATCAAAAATTTCTGAAATTAAAAACTGTGCTTTTACTGTCTGGTAAAGGAGCGATTATATTGGGATATTTTACGGTTTTGTCTGCAACGGTACAAGGGCTGCAGACGGAGTTCGTCCGCGTGGAGGCGGATGTAAGCAATGGTTTGCCCGTTTTTCACATGGTGGGATATTTGTCTTCTGAAGTGAAAGAGGCTTCGGAAAGGGTAAAAACAGCGATTCGGAATATCGGCTGTACCATTCCGGCGAAACGAATTATTGTGAATCTGTCCCCGGCATATGTGAAGAAAAGGGGAACAAGTTATGATTTGCCAATTGCTGTGGCGGTTCTGGCATCTTTACAGGCCATTCCAACAGCACGATTAGGAGAAGAAATACTTTTCGTGGGAGAATTGGGCCTGAATGGACAAATACAGCCTGTTGACGGCATTTTATCCATTGTTCACGAGGCGAAAAGGAGAGGAATAAAATGCTGTATGCTTCCTCAGAAAAATGAGAAAGAAGGAAGGCTGATTCAGGGAATTGAAATTGTGGGTGTTTCCAATTTGAAAGAGGTGTGTGATTGGGCGAAAGGAAAGCGTGTGACGGACAGACGGGAATTTTCGGAAAAACCAATGCATGTACGGGAAGAAGGAAACATAGATTATAGTGACATCAATGGACAGGAAACTGTAAAACGTGCAACACTGGTTGCTGTGGCAGGAAATCATAATCTCTTGTATATTGGCCCTCCCGGTGCAGGAAAAACTATGATGGCAAAAAGAATTCCAAGTATTTTGCCGGAGCTTACATTGGAGGAGAGTCTGGAAATAACGAAAATATACAGCGCTGCTGGTATGATTGAAAATGAAGATCCGTTGATAACGGTTCGTCCGTTTCGGGAAGTTCATCATTCGATTACAAGGGCTGCACTGATTGGAGGAGGAAGTATTCCAAGACCTGGGGAGGTGACACTGGCACACGGAGGCGTTCTTTTTCTAGACGAACTTCCGGAATTGCAGAGAATAGTACTGGAAAGCCTCAGACAGCCGTTGGAAGAACATTGCGTAAGGCTGCTTAGAAATAATGGTGCATATTGCTTTCCGGCAGATTTTATGCTTGTGGCAGCCATGAATCCGTGTCCGTGCGGATATTATCCGGACAGAAACAGGTGCAATTGTTCTGTAAATCAGGTGCAGAACTATATCGGGAAAATAAGCAGGCCGTTTCTGGATCGGCTGGATATTTGTATGGAAGCACCGAAGGTAGAATATGATTCATTAATTATGAAAAACAGGGGAAGTACTTCGGCAGATATGCGAGATATGGTGAAAAAAGCCAGAGAAAGACAATTGGATCGGTTTGCGGGTTACCATATCCATACAAATTCACAAATGTCAAAAGAAGAGCTGGAAAAGTTTTGTTCGCTTAACAGAAATGGGAAGCGCTTAATGAGACAGGCCTATGATTCCTTGCGGTTGACGGCAAGAAGTTATTTTAAAATTTTAAAAGTAGCGAGAACCATTGCTGATCTGGATGAAGAAGATTCTATTTTGGAAATGCATATTAGTGAAGCGATTGGGTATCGGATGATAGATGAAAAGTATTGGGGAAAGGAATATTGATGGAAGAAAAATGGTATGATTATTGGTGGTATTTCATTCCGGGACTCTCAAATGAGAAAAAGAAGATAGTATCAAAATATAAAATAACTTCGGAAGATCTTTTTCATATAGAAGAAAGTCAGAAAAAGTATTCTTTGAAAGAATGGTTTACGGAAGATGAGATAGAAAGAATAAAAACAAGCAGAACGATAAAAGGATGGAAAGAGGAGTACAGAAAATTTGAGCAGGAAGGTATTCGTCTGGTCTGCCGGGAAGAAGAAGATTATCCCAAAAGACTGAGAGGATTGCGTGGAATGCCAGGAGCTCTTTTCGTTAAGGGAGAACTTCCGGTCAAGGAGGCAGTTACAGTTGCAATTGTCGGAGCCAGAAACTGCAGTGCTTATGGAGAACGCGTCACCTTGCAGTTCGCAGAGCGACTTGCAGAAGAAGGGATACAGATTATCAGTGGAATGGCAAGAGGGATAGATGGAGCTGCACACAGAGGGGCATTGAATGTGTCGGGAAAAACATTTGCGGTTCTGGGATGTGGTGCAGATATCTGCTATCCGAAAGAACATCGAGGTCTTTATCGTGATATACAGAAAACTGGGGGAATATTATCAGAATATCCTCCGGGAACGATGCCGCTTGCCAAACATTTTCCAGCGAGAAACCGTGTGATAAGCGGTTTGGCGGATGTAGTTCTTGTTATGGAGGCAAAAGAAAAGAGTGGTTCACTCATTACTGCGGATATGGCATTGGAGCAAGGAAAGGATATTTATGCACTTCCCGGGCCGATTAGCAGTGAGTTAAGTAAAGGGTGTAATTACCTGATTCGACAGGGAGCAGGAATTCTTCTTAGCCCGGAAGATATACTGGAAGAATTGTCTGTGAAAACAAAGCTACAGGAGAGGAACTGTCAAAAAAACAAAAAAATCCTTGAATCAAAAGAGAAAATAGTGTATAGTAAGCTCGGTTTGTACCCGAAAGGGAGAGAAGAACTGTTACAATTGACAGGATTTCATCCACAGGAATTAGCAGAGGTACTTTTATCCCTGCAATTTGGTGGTCATATAGAGGAAATAACAAAGAACTATTATATAGTTAAGTAAATTGGAGGAGCAGAAATGGCACATTATCTGGTAATCGTGGAATCACCAACAAAAGTAAAAACGATTAAGAAATTTTTGGGAAGTAATTACACGGTAATTGCATCACAGGGACATGTGAGAGATTTGCCAAAAAGCCAGTTGGGGATCGGTCCGGAAAATGATTACGAACCGAAATATATTACGATTCGCGGAAAGGGAGAGTTATTGGCCAACCTTCGAAAAGAAGTGAAGAAGGCAGACAAAGTGTATCTTGCAACTGACCCGGACCGTGAGGGGGAAGCAATTTCGTGGCATCTGACAAAAGCATTAAAGTTGGATGGAAAAAAAGTGTATCGTATTACATTCAATGAAATTACAAAGAGTGCGGTAAAAGCGTCGCTGAAGAATGCCAGAGAGTTGGATATGGATCTGGTGGATGCACAGCAGGCCAGACGTGCGTTGGATCGTATTGTGGGTTACAAGATCAGTCCGCTTTTATGGAAAAAGGTAAAAAGAGGACTCAGTGCCGGCCGTGTACAGTCAGTAGCTCTTCGTATAATCGCCGACAGGGAAGAGGAAATTAACTCTTTCATTCCGGAAGAATATTGGAGTCTGGATGTTATTTTCCAGGTGAAAGGTGAGAAAAAACCGTTGACTGCAAAGTTCTACGGAAAAAATGATGAGAAGATCACAATTCAGAATGAAGCACAGATGAACGAAATTCTGAAAGAATTGGAAAATGCAGAGTACAGCATAAAGGATGTGAGAAAAGGCGAACGTTCAAGAAAAGCACCGCTTCCATTTACAACCAGTACCCTTCAACAGGAAGCTTCCAAAGCGCTCAATTTTGCAACATCAAAAACCATGAGAATTGCACAGCAGTTATATGAAGGGGTAGAGATAAAAGGAAGTGGAACGGTAGGTCTTATCAGTTACCTGCGTACAGACTCTACGCGTATTTCAGAAGAAGCGGATGAAAGGGCAAGAGCATTCGTTGCAAAAGAATTTGGGGACGAATACGTTGCGGAAGAAACGGAAAACAGAAAAAAAGATAATAAAAATATACAGGATGCACATGAGGCAATCAGACCTTCTGATGTGGAAAGGACACCTGCCTCTATAAAAGATTCTCTGAGCAGAGATCAGTTCCGCCTGTATCAGTTGATTTGGAAACGATTTGTTGCCAGTAGGATGCAGCCGGCAAAATATGAGACAACATCTGTAAAAATTGGTGCCGGGGAATATGTTTTTACAGTTTCTGCGTCCAAAATTGTGTTTGAAGGATTTCGACAGGTATATGTGGATACGGATGATGCGAAGGAAAAGAGTACGGTTCTCTTAAAGAGTCTGGACAAAGATTCAGAACTTACAAAAGAATCGTTTGAATATAAACAGCACTTTACACAGCCGCCGTCACATTACACAGAAGCCGGGCTTGTGAAGGTTCTGGAAGAACTTGGAATCGGAAGACCAAGTACCTATGCGCCGACCATTTCCACGATTATTGCGAGACGATATGTGGCAAAAGAAAATAAAAATCTTTATCTGACAGAACTTGGTGAAGTTGTAAATAACATAATGAAACAATCCTTCGAAAGTATTGTTGATGTGAATTTTACTGCCTATATGGAAGGCCTTCTGGATATGGTTGCAGAAGGAAAAGTAGAATGGAAATCCGTGATACGGAATTTTTATCCGGATCTTCAGGAAGCGGTAGATAAAGCGGAAAAAGAATTGGAAGAAGTAAAAATCGCAGATGAGGTGACAGATGTAATTTGCGAAGAATGTGGACGTAATATGGTTATTAAATATGGACCACACGGAAAATTCCTTGCATGTCCAGGATTCCCTGAGTGTAAAAATACAAAACCATATCTGGAGAAAGTAGGAGTACCTTGTCCAAAATGTGGAAAAGATCTGGTATACCGCAAGACAAAGAAGGGAAGAAAATATTATGGATGCGTAGATAATCCAGAATGTGATTTTATGTCGTGGCAGAAACCAAGTACGGAAAAATGTCCAAAATGCGGAAGTTACATGGTAGAAAAGGGCAATAAACTAGTATGTGCCGGCGAACAATGCGGGTATGTCAAGGACTAAATTCTAAAAATAAAGAAAAATTGAATAATTTATTGAATTCTGATAAGTTGTATGCTAATATTATTTTATCTGTATTTTTCGATTTGTTTGCTTAATTGCGACAATAATAGATTGATGTATAATGGAGGTAAAAAATGAGTGTACAATTATTAGACAAGACAAGAAAAATTAATAAGTTACTTCATAATAATAATTCAAGTAAAGTTGTGTTTAGCGATATTTGTAAGGTTCTTACAGAGATTTTACTTTCCAATGTTCTGGTAATCAGTAAAAAAGGAAAAGTATTAGGAGCAAGCACATATCCGGGCTTTACAGAGATTAAAGAACTTCTTGGAGGAGAAGTGGGTGGACATATTGATGATATGTTGAATGAACGCCTTCTTAACATTTTGTCTACAAGAGAGAATGTGAACCTCGAAACATTGGGATTTACACCGGAAATTGTAGTCGGATATCAGGCAATTACAGCGCCAATCGATATTGCCGGAGAAAGACTTGGTACATTGTTTATTTACAAAAAGAATAAAGATTACGAGATTGACGATATCATTTTAAGTGAATACGGAACAACAGTTGTAGGACTGGAAATGCTTCGTTCTGTAAATGAAGAGAATGCAGAGGAGACAAGAAAAGAACAGATTGTTCAGTCTGCAATTAGTACACTTTCTTTCTCTGAACTGGAGGCGATCGTGCATATTTTTGATGAATTGGATGGAATGGAAGGAATTCTTGTGGCCAGCAAGATTGCTGATCGAGTTGGAATTACACGTTCTGTAATTGTAAATGCACTTCGTAAATTTGAAAGTGCAGGAGTCATCGAATCACGTTCATCAGGAATGAAGGGAACATATATCAAAGTTGTAAATGACTATGTGTTCAAGGAACTTGATAAAATTAAAAAAGAAAAAATGAAATAATTAAAATAGATTGCGTGAGAGCGCAATCTATTTTTGTAACGTAAGGAGGTATATATATGTACGATGGAGAAAAGGCTACCATTATAATGATTAAATCATTAAAAGAAGGAATAGAAATCGATAAAAATTTATATAAATGTACAGTAATCGAGTATCAGAAAGAAAGTGAACAGGTACATTTATTAATGGAAACAGGAGAAATGAAGAATATTTCACTGGACGCACTCTATGAATGCCGTATAGATACAATGAAGGGAGAGGTTCACTGTATCGGGAAAATGAAGGAACGATACGGCAATCATGCAGGGAAAATTCTGGTGCTGCAGGTGTTGAATGGATTTTATGAAAAAAATGTAAAGTAAATATAAAATAAAAAATCCCATGTTGACAAATAGATTTGACAGTGCTATTTTATATCTAGACAATTTCTAGCACTCGAAAAAGATGAGTGCTAACAAAATATACAAGCTTTAAGGAGGAATTGTAATGAGATTAGAACCATTAGGTGACAGAGTTGTATTAAAACAGTTGGTTGCAGAAGAAACTACAAAATCAGGAATCGTATTGCCAGGGCAGTCGAAGGAAAAACCACAGCAGGCAGAAGTGGTTGCTGTAGGACCAGGTGGAATGGTTGATGGACACGAAGTAGATATGAATGTATCGGTAGGAGATCAGGTAATCTATTCTAAATATTCCGGAACAGAAGTTGAATTTGACAAAGATACGTATATCATTGTAAGACAGAGTGATATTTTGGCAATTATTAAATAGTGAATTATTATATAGAGGTGAATGAAAATGGCAAAAGAAATTAAATTTGGCGCTGATGCCAGAGCAGCTTTAGAAGCTGGTGTCAATCAGCTTGCAGATACAGTAAGAGTAACACTTGGACCAAAAGGAAGAAACGTAGTTCTTGATAAATCATTTGGTGCACCACTTATCACAAACGACGGTGTTACAATTGCAAAAGAAATTGAATTAGAAGATGCATTTGAAAATATGGGAGCACAGCTCATTCGTGAAGTGGCATCTAAGACAAACGATGTGGCAGGTGATGGAACAACAACAGCAACAGTTCTTGCGCAGGCTATGGTAAATGAGGGAATGAAGAACCTTGCAGCAGGAGCAAATCCAATTGTTCTCCGTAAAGGAATGAAGAAAGCCACTGACTGTGCTGTAGAAGCTATTCAGAAGATGAGCAGCAAAGTTACAGGAAGAGATCAGATCGCAAGAGTTGCAGCAATTTCAGCTGGTGATGATGAAGTTGGAGAAATGGTAGCAAATGCCATGGAAAAAGTATCTAATGATGGAGTTATCACAATCGAAGAGTCAAAGACTATGAAGACAGAACTTGATCTGGTAGAAGGAATGCAGTTCGACCGCGGATATCTTTCAGCATATATGTGCACAGATATGGAAAAGATGGAAGCAAATCTTGATAATCCATATATCCTTATCACAGATAAGAAGATTTCTAACATTCAGGATATTCTTCCTGTCTTAGAACAGATCGTGCAGTCAGGAGCAAGATTACTTATCATTGCAGAAGACATTGAAGGGGAAGCGCTCACAACACTTATCGTAAATAAACTGAGAGGAACATTCAATGTAGTTGCTGTAAAAGCACCTGGATATGGGGACAGAAGAAAAGCAATGTTAGAAGATATCGCAATTCTTACAGGCGGACAGGTGATTTCAGAAGAAATCGGACTTGAACTCAGAGATGTAACGATGGAACAGCTTGGACGTGCAAAATCTGTAAAAGTTCAGAAAGAAAATACGGTGATCGTAGACGGTATGGGTGCAAAGGACAATATTGATGCAAGAATCGGTCAGATCAAAGCAATGATTGAAGAGACAACTTCAGATTTTGACAGAGAAAAATTACAGGAAAGACTTGCGAAACTGGCAGGTGGAGTTGCAGTTATCCGCGTAGGTGCTGCAACGGAAACAGAAATGAAAGAAGCAAAACTCCGTATGGAGGATGCACTTGCAGCGACAAGAGCAGCAGTAGAAGAAGGTATCGTTGCAGGAGGCGGATCTGCATATGTTCATGCATCAAAAGAAGTTGCAAAACTTGCAGAAACATTTAGCGGAGATGAAAAGACAGGTGCAAATGTCGTATTAAGAGCACTGGAAGCTCCATTATTCCACATTGCAGCAAATGCAGGGCTGGAAGGCGCTGTTATTGTTAATAAAGTGAAAGAAGCAGAACCGGGATTTGGATTTGACGCATATGAAGAACAATATGTAGACATGGTGAAAGCCGGAATCCTTGATCCAGCGAAAGTGACAAGAAGTGCACTTCAGAATGCAACAAGTGTGGCTTCGACTCTTCTTACAACAGAATCTGTTGTGGCAAATATTAAAGAAGAAACTCCTGCAATGCCGGCTGGCGGCGGAATGGGAATGATGTAATCCCGTTGGCAGGTGAATATGAAATTTTTGAAAACTCCTCTCCAGAGGAGTTTTCTTTTTGCAAAAAAAATGGTAGTATATATATTATAAATTTGGAGGTTCGGTTATGGGAGATATATATACAGAACAATTAGTAAAAAGAAAAAATACAGGGAAAGTGGCAGTGGAAAAAATTGCGTTGATTTTTATTACTATTGTTGTACTTGTGTTAGGACTTATGATTCCGTATGTGGGAATTTTATTTTTGGTTATGATAGGTGTTGATGTTTATCTGTTCCGAAGCATGGACGTTGAATATGAATACCTTTATATCAATGGAAATCTTGATGTCGATAAGATTATGTCAAAATCTCGCAGAAAAAAAGTGTTTGAGATGAATGTCAGTGAACTGGAGATTCTGGCACCGGTTGGTTGTCCGGAACTTCGGCCTTTTCAGGGAATGAAATCGTTGGATTATTCTTCCGGAGAAGAGGGAAGAAAAGTATATGAAATGATCATATTAAGCAATGGTGAGAAGAAAAAAATTGTATTTGAACCAAATGATACGATTGTGGATGGAATGCGTATGTATGCACCGAGAAAAGTAGTGCGTTAAAAGCGGCTGAACACTTTGTCAAATAATAAGATATGAAAAAGTTCGAAAACTGAACCGCCCCAAAAGTTAGAACAAAATCTAACGATTGGGGCGATTCGATTTCGGACTTTTTTTATGAAAATTATCTTAAAAAGAACCAGTATCCTGCAACTGCAGCAACAATAAGTAAAAGAATGATGATAACCAGAATGAGAATGATTGGTGATCTGCCTTCCTCTTCCTCATCTTCGTCTAACATATTCTGGTAATTTTCTCGCATTTCTTTTTCGCGAGTTTCACGAACATGTTTCGGTGGAATATTTGAATATTTCTTTTCGAATGAATCATCATCGGCCAATGCATTGGAAAGTTCTGCAAATTCATCATCCAGTTCTACCGGACGTTTCTTTTTCGGACGTGGTCTTTCCTGAACATCCATGTCAGAGGAAGTTCTTCTTGGCTGTTCATTGGTGGCAGGTCTCTTTTTCTTTGGAGCCGCTGGTTTGTCAGATGCTTCAGGAGCTTCAGAAGCTGTCTCTGGATTTACCGGACGTTTTTTCTTAACCTTGCGAACTGGCTGCTCCTGTCCATCAGATGGAACCGGTCTTTTCTTTTTGCGAGGTCTTTCTTCCTGTGCGCCTGCTTCTTTTAATTTGCTATTCAGTTCTTCTGTTGGAATCACTCTTGTAGGAGCTTCTTCCACAGGTACTTTCGTGTGTTCTGCTTTAGCTGCTTTTGTGTGTTCTGCTTTAGTTACCTTAGCAGGTTCTGGTTTAGCTGCTTTAGCAGATTCTGTTTTAGCTTCTTTAACAGGTTCTGGTTTATTTTCTTTGGCAGGTTCTGCTTTTAAAGACTTTGTTTCTGGAATGGCATCCGGGTTTACCGGACGTTTTTTTCTGACCTTGCGAACTGGCTGTGGCTGTTCCTGAGGAGTTTCCGGCTTTTCCGGCTTCACTTTTGTATCTTCTGTTGTTGTGTCTTTCACCTTTTTATCTTTCGCTTTTGCGCGCTGTTTATCTAAATTCCACTGCTTCTTGCAGTCATGACAGATGGCAAATTCGTTATAAATTGCTTCGCCGGCTGCATTTTCGCCTACCTTCTTATTCTTAATCTCAAGTTCTTTTTTACAAATTGGACAGTTCATTTACATTCACTCCTTATATCTTTTGAATATCTAAAACCAATGTACTTTATCTTGTACACTGATACATTCCCACACAATATAATGTAACACATCTTGAAAAGATGTCAAGAAATCCTTTGCACAGATTAAAAAAAGTGTTAGAATAATAAGACAATATTAAGATATAAAGGGTGAGACTTTTTGCGCGAAAGAAAAACAATAGGATTTTTGATCAAACAGATTAATAATGTGTATGAAAAAGATCTTAATAAGATGTTAAAAAATCTGGGAATTACTTCTTCTCAGTGTGCAGTTCTGGATTATCTTTTTCAAAGCAGTGAGGAAGAGATTACACAGAGAGAGATTGAACGTCATTTGTGTCTCAAGAATCCCACAGTGACAGGTTTGCTAAAACGTCTGGAAGAAAAGGGATTTATTTTTTCTGTTCCAAGTCCTACGGACAGACGTTGTAAGAATATCTATTTGACTGAGAAAGCTTATGATATTCAGAGAAAGATGGAGGCAGGCCGGAAGAAAAGTGATAAGATGCTGACACTTGGCATGACCAAAAGAGAGATAGAAGCATTTGAACGCGCGTTGGAGAAAGTTCTTTATAATATATCGGATCCATAGGAGGCAACAATGAGTTACGCAGATAAAGTATTTATAGAGATGTGCAGAGACATCATTGATAACGGGACAAGTACAGAGGGCGAGAAAGTTCGTCCAAAATGGGAAGATGGAACCCCTGCTTATACAATTAAGAAATTTGGGGTGGTGAACCGCTATGATTTACGAAAGGAGTTTCCGGCACTTACACTCCGCAAGACAGGAATTAAGAGCTGTACGGATGAACTGCTGTGGATCTGGCAGAGGAAATCAAATAATATCAAAGATTTGAAACCGCGTATCTGGGATAGCTGGGCGGACGAAAATGGTTCTATCGGTAAAGCTTATGGCTATCAGATGAGTGTGAAACACCAATACAAAGAAGGAATGATGGATCAGGTGGACAGGGTGATCTATGATTTGAAACACAATCCATACAGCCGAAGAATCCTTACGAATATTTATGTACATCAGGATCTTCACGAGATGAATCTTTATCCATGTGCATACAGTATGACATTCAATGTCACAAAGGAAAAGGGCAGTGATAAGCTTACTTTGAATGGAATTTTGAATCAGCGTTCGCAGGATGTACTTGCGGCAAATAACTGGAATGTATGCCAGTATTCGGTTCTAATGCATATGATCGCACAGGTATGTGATATGCAGGTGGGAGAATTTGTCCATGTGATCGCAGATGCACATATCTATGACAGACATATTCCGATGATTGAGGAATTGATCAGCAGGCAGCCACTGCCGGCACCAACTTTCTGGCTGAATCCTGAAATCAAGGATTTTTATCAGTTTACGGCAGACGATGTGAGACTTGACAATTATGTGACAGGACCACAGATTAAAAATATACCGGTAGCTATCTAGTAAAGGAGAACGTTTGAAATGAATTTAATTGTAGCAGTAGATAAGAACTGGGCAATCGGAAAAGATAATAAACTGCTTGTAAGTATTCCGGCGGATATGAAGTTTTTTAGAGAGACCACCAAGGGAAATGTTGTTGTGATGGGAAGAAAGACGCTGGAAAGCTTTCCACAGGGGCAGCCGTTGCAGAAAAGAGTAAATATTGTAATTTCACAGAATAAGGATTATCAGGTGAAAGGTGCTGTTGTTGTACACAGCATTGAGGAAGCGCTGGAGGAGGTAAAAAAATACGAAGGCGAAATCTATGTGATCGGTGGGGAGAGCATCTACCGCGCAATGCTTCCGTATTGTCAGACAGCGCTTGTGACGAAGATTGATCACGCGTATGAAGCTGATTCTTATTTCCCAAATCTGGATGAGGATCCGGAGTGGGAACTTACAGGAGAAACGGAAGAACAGACCTATTTTGATCTGGAATATGTTTTTAGAAAGTACGAAAAGATAAAATAAATCAAGAGTATATGCAAAATTAGTCATTGACATTATAGTATAACGAAAGTATAATGAGAACAATTAGTCAGACAAAAGCGATGATAAGGAGGAGTACATAGTTTCTATAAGCAAAGAGAGGAGACGGTTGGTGCAAGTCTTCGAGAGGAAGTTATGGAAGTAGCCTTTGAGCAGCAAACCCAACGGACAATCATTATGTCTTAGTAGACTTTGACGTAGTCCCTGCGTTACAAGGGAGTCATATAAGCGATGGCTTGTATGAGTAGAGTGCAAAGGAATTGTTCCTTTGAATTTAGGTGGTATCACGGATTTTATTCGCCCTGAGCTTTTTGGCTTGGGGCATTTTTTGTATAGGTGATGAGCCAAAGTCTTAAGCTTGTTTAAGACCTTGGCGACCGCATACAATCCCGGAACGTGCCTTTTGGCACTTCCGGTGATTTCGCGAAAGCATAAAGCCATGCATCACATAATCAGAAACGAGCGTGCATTTATGCACGAAAAGTTACTGATTATGTGATATAGGGCGTAAGCCCGCGAGCGAGCCGTAAGGCGAGCTTGCGCATGGCGAAAGGTGTGCATATATACCGTTTGGGTCGCAATAATCTTACGAACATGGAGGTAAGGATATGAAGAAAATTTCGGGAAACAAATTATTAGTGAAGGCTTTAAGAGAAGAAAATGTAGATGTTCTTTTTGGCTATCCGGGAGCATGTACGATTGATTTATGTGATGAAATCTATAAACAGGATTTTACAAAAGTAATCCTTCCAAGACATGAGCAGGCGTTAGTTCATGCGGCAGATGCATATGCGAGAACAACCGGAAAAGTGGGAGTTTGTCTTGTGACGAGTGGACCGGGAGCAACCAATCTTGTAACAGGTCTTGCAAATGCAAATTATGATAGTGTTCCGCTGGTATGCTTTACGGGTCAGGTTGCAAGAAATCTGATCGGAAATGATGCATTTCAGGAAGTAGATATTGTTGGTATCACAAGAAGCATTACCAAGTGGGGAATCACGGTTCGTAACAGAGAAGACCTGGGACGTATTGTAAAAGAAGCATTTTATATTGCAAGAACGGGTCGTCCGGGACCGGTACTTATCGATCTTCCGAAAGATGTATTGGCGGAACTGGGAGATTCGGAATATCCTTCTAATGTACAGATCAGAGGCTATAAACCACCTATGACGGTACATATCGGACAACTGAAGCGTGCAATCAAGATGCTCGGAAAAGCGAAAAAGCCTTTGTTTCTTGCTGGCGGTGGTGTAAATATTGCCGGTGCGAATGAAGAGTTTAAAGAATTGGTGGAGAAAACCGGAATTCCGGTAGTAACAACCATCATGGGGCGAGGTGCAATTCCTACAGATCATCCGTTATTTATTGGAAATCTCGGTATGCATGGAGCATATGCTTCCAATATGGCAGTGGGAGAATGTGATCTGCTTTTTTCCATCGGAACAAGGTTTAATGATCGAATCACTGGAAAATTGCATGCATTTGCGCCAAACGCACAGATCATCCATATTGATATTGATACTGCATCTATTTCCAGAAATATTCATGTAGATGTTCCGATTGTTGCTGACGCAAAAGAAGCACTCATTCGATTGAACGAATATGTAGATTCATCCGTTCAGGCAAGTGAGGAATGGCTGGCAGAAATTAAAGCGTGGGACGAAGAACATCCATTAAAGATGAAAGAAAAACATACGGTAATGCAGCCACAGGATATTTTAGATGGGCTGAACGAAGTATTTAAAGAAGATGATAAAATCGTTGTAACCGATGTAGGACAGCATCAGATGTTTACATCACAGTATCTGGAGGTAAATGAAAAGACACAAATGGTTACGTCCGGCGGACTTGGAACAATGGGATTTGGATTCCCGGGAGCTGTGGGAGCACAAATTGGTAATCCGGAAAAGACAGTCATTGCGATCTCCGGTGATGGTGGTATGCAGATGAATATTCAGGAATTTGCAACAGCAGTTCTGGAGGAATTACCGCTTATTCTCTGTGTATTCAATAATACATATCTGGGAATGGTTCGTCAGTGGCAGAAGCTGTTCTATGGAAAACGCTATTCCATGACAGATCTGATGTCCGGAGCCGGCACAAGAAGAGGAGATGACAGACCGCCGAAATACACACCTGATTTCGTGAAACTGGCAGAAAGCTATGGAGCAAAAGGCTTGCGTGTTGAGAAAATGGAAGATATTCGGCCTGCATTCGAAGAAGCAAAGAAGAACCGTGAATTAAAAGTGCCAACATTGATCGAGTTTATGCTGGATCCGGAAGAGCTGGTATATCCGATGGTAAAACCGGGGGGCACATTAGAAGAAATGATCATAGGATAGGAAGGGAGAGAGATGGCTATGAAAAAAAGATGGATTTCCTTATTCGTAGAAAATGAGGTCGGTGTTCTTGCAAAGATTTCCGGATTGTTTGCGGGAAAATGTTATAATCTTGAAAGTTTGACAGTTGGAACGACCGAAGACCCGACGGTGTCCCGTATGACGATCGCCACAATGTGTGATGACGAGACATATGAACAGATCACAAAGCAGTTAAACCGAATGGTGGAAGTTATCAAAGTTATCGATTTCACAGAAATTTCTGTAATTATGCAGGAATTGATGTTTATTAAGATAAAAAATTGTACCCCAGAGGACAAGACAGAGATTTTTCAAATTGCACAGGCATATCAGATGAAAATCCGTGATTATGGAAGAGATACGGTGCTTCTGGAATCTGTGCATACAGCGCATAAAAACACAGCAATCATTCAGTTCCTGAAGAAAGAGTTCCACTCCATTGAGGTAGTGCGGGGCGGAACCGTTGGAATTGAAGCAATAACTTTACCTAAGAGATAAGACAGAAGAGGAAAGACAGGAGGAAAAACAGTATGGAAAAGAAATCAATTGACTGGGCAAATATTGGATTTGGATATATAAAGACGGATTATCGTTATGTGGCAAATTTTAAAAATGGGGCATGGGATGAGGGCGGTCTCACGACAGATGACACAGTTACACTGAGTGAATGTGCAGGTGTTCTTCAGTATTCACAGAGTGTATTTGAAGGGTTAAAGGCATATACAACAGAGGATGGTCATATCGTAATGTTTCGCCCGGATCTGAATGCATCTCGTATGGTGGATTCAGCAAAAAGACTGGAAATGCCGCCATTTCCGGAAGAACGTTTCCTAGAAGCAGTTACAGAAGTGGTAAGAGCCAACGCAGCGTACGTTCCACCGTATGGTTCGGGCGCATCGCTTTATATTCGTCCTTATATGTTTGGAATGAATCCTGTAATTGGAGTGAAGCCGGCAGATGAGTATCAGTTCCGTACGTTTGTGACACCGGTTGGGCCATATTTTAAGGGCGGAGCAAAACCAATTACGATTAAGGTTTCTGATTTTGACCGTGCAGCACCGTGTGGAACCGGACATATTAAGGCAGGACTTAATTATGCCATGAGTTTACATGCGATTGTGACAGCACATGAAGAAGGGTTCGCAGAAAATATGTATCTTGATGCTGCAACAAGAACGAAAGTAGAAGAAACTGGTGGGGCAAACTTCATTTTTATTACAAAAGACAATAAAGTGGTTACTCCAAAATCAGACAGTATTCTTCCGTCTATCACAAGAAGATCCATTCTTCATGTTGCAAAAGAATACTTAGGGCTTGAAGTGGAAGAAAGAGAAGTATACCTTGATGAGGTGAAAGATTTTGCAGAATGTGGCCTTTGCGGTACGGCAGCTGTTATCTCACCGGTTGGAAAAATTGTAGATCATGGAAAAGAAATCTGTTTCCCGAGTGGAATGGAGGAAATGGGTCCTGTAACAAAGAAATTATATGAGACACTTACCGGAATTCAGATGGGAAGAATCGAAGCTCCGGAAGGATGGATTAAGGTGGTAGAATAATGAATCAGAATATTATCAAACGTAATGAACTGCTTGCACAGAAGATGATCAAAGAACTGGAAAGCCGTAACATGGAAGCATATTATGCAGCTTCTAAAGAAGAGGCTCTCAAAAAAGCGCTGGAGCTGATTCCGGAAGGAAGTTCCGTTACCTGGGGTGGTTCTATGAGTATTCAGGAGATTGGACTTACGAAAGCACTTCACGAGGGAAAGTATGAAGTGCTTGACCGAGATCTGGCAAAGACTCCGGAAGAGAAACATGAGATGGCGTTAAAGGCATTTGATACAGACTTTTTCCTTGCAAGTGCAAATGCGATCAGCGAAGATGGTGTGATGGTAAATATTGACGGAAGAGCCAACCGCGTGGCAGCGATTGCATTCGGACCTAGAAATGTGCTTATGATCATCGGAATGAATAAGGTTGTGAAGACAGAAGCGGATGCCATGGTGCGGGCAAAAGAAATTGCGGCGCCGATTAATGCACAACGATTTGGAAAAACTCCTTGTGCGGTGACAGGAAGTTGTTCTTTGTGCAAGTCGCCGGGATGTATTTGCTGTCAGACAATGATTACAAGATTTAGTCTGGAACCAAAGAGAATTAAAGTCATTCTTGTAAATGACAATTTAGGTTTTTAAAAAATATGAGTCGATTTTCGAGGGAAAGTCGACTTTATTTACGCGAAGGCACAAGGCGAGCGGAAATGCTTGCATTTCCATTCGCCGCCGCACGCGAACGAGTAAAGCTCGCAAAGCGTGTTTTATCTCGTTTTACGCGAAGGCACAAGGCGAGCGGAAATGCTTGCATTTCCATTCGCCGCCGCACGCGAACGGGTAAAACTCGCAAAGCGTGTTTTATCTCGTTTTAGGATAGGGGGAATGAGTGATGTTACTTTTACAACAGATGATCGTACTCTTTATTTACATGATGATTGGGTATGCCGCATGTAAGAAAGGAATTATGGACGATCATACGAACCGTACATTTTCATGGGTTGTTCTGAATATAGCGAATCCGATGCTGATTATTTCTTCCGCAGTGAACAGTGGAGGTGAAATCAAGGGATCAGAGCTTCTGCTTACGGCGGGAATTGCCGTGACGATGTTTGCGGTATTTATGTTACTTGCAATCATTTTGCCGATCATGCTTCGGATAAACAAGGAGGAGATCCCGCTTTACAAATTGATGACCGTATTTAATAACATGGCATTTATGGGATTTCCCGTAATCTCTGCGGCGTATGGAAGCGATGCACTCCTTTATGCTTCTATTTTCTTACTTCCTTTTAATGTGCTGATCTATACTTATGGAATTCAGGTTGTGGATCAGGAAAGTACAGGAAAGATCGAGTGGAAAAAAGTGCTGAATGTAGGAGTAATTTCCTGTATTGTGGCTGCGGTATTGTATTTGTCTAAACTGCCGGTTCCGGATTTTGTGAAAACGGCATCCAGTGGACTTGGACAGCTTACCGGACCGCTCAGTATGATGGTGACAGGAATTGCGCTGACCAAGATGAAAATCCGTGATTTATTTACAGATATAAAATTGCTTATTTTTGCAATGATAAAATTACTTTTGATTCCGGTTGCCGGAACTTTGCTGCTGAAACAGTTCATTAGCAATGAGATATTATGTGGTGTGGTTATGATTATTATGGCAACTCCGGTGGCAAGCATGACAGTTATGCTTGCACAGGAATGCTGCGATGATTGCGAAGCAATCGTAAAAGGAATTTCTCTGACGACCATTTTATCAGTAGTGACCATTCCAATGGTATCGATGATCGTGTCGATGATCATGCCATAAGTTTTCTTTTCAAAACAGGAGAATCATGCTATACTAAAATTTAATGGAAATCAGGAAGGAGAATATCTTTGGAAGCATATACAAGTTTTGCGCGGGTGTATGATACGTTCATGGATAACGTTCCGTATGAGGAATGGGGCGCGTATCTGACCGCATTATTGAAAGAATATGATGTAACAGACGGGCTTGTGCTTGATCTTGGATGTGGAACCGGGACAATGACAGAAATTCTGTCAGAAGAGGGGTATGACATGATCGGGGTGGATTACTCTGAGGACATGCTGGAAATCGCCATGGAGAAGCGGGAGAAGTCCGGACACGATATTTTATACCTTCTTCAGGATATGAGAGAATTTGAGCTTTTTGGAACGGTTCGGGCAGTCGTCAGTATTTGTGATTCTGTAAATTATATTACAGAAGAAGAGGATCTTGAGGAAGTATTTCGTCTCGTAAATAATTATCTGGATCCCAAAGGTGTATTTATTTTTGATTTTAAGACACTTTATAATTATCAGACTGTCCTTGGAGACAGAACAATTGCAGAAAATCGTGAAGAGTGCAGCTTTATCTGGGATAATTATTATTATGAAGACGAGAAGATCAACGAATATGAGTTGACGTTATTTATTCAGGATGAGGGAGACAAATATCGTAAATTCGAAGAAGTTCATTATCAGAAAGCATATACGCTGGAAGAAATGGTTCGTCTTGTAAATGCGTCAGGACTTGAGTTTATTGCAGCCTATGATGCATTTACAAAGAATGTACCCGATGAAAAAAGTGAGCGGATCTATATGATTGCCCGCGAAAATGGAAAATAAGGAGAATTGGTCAATGAATGATTATATTGTAAGAGCAACTGCAGGAGATGGACAGGTTCGCGCTTTTGCAGCGACAACGAAAGAACTTGTGGAAGAGGCGAGGGCACGTCATAATACAAGTCCGGTGGCAACGGCAGCGCTGGGAAGACTTTTGACGGCCGGAACAATGATGGGAAGTATGATGAAGAATGACAGTGATGTACTTACGCTTCAGATTAAAGCGGACGGACCACTTGGCGGAATTACTGTAACCGCAGATAAAAATGGAAATGTCAAAGGATATGTAGAGAATCCAGATGTTATTCTTCCGCCGAAGAATGGAAAGCTTGATGTGGGCGGTGCTGTCGGAATTGGACTTTTGAATGTGATCAAAGATATGGGACTGAAAGAACCATATGTTGGACAGACAATTCTTGTGACAAGTGAAATTGCGGAAGATCTGACCTATTATTTTGCAAACAGTGAGCAGGTTCCTTCTTCTGTGGGACTCGGAGTTCTGATGAATAAGGATAATACGGTTCGCTGTGCGGGCGGATTTATCGTTCAGGTAATGCCATTTGTCACGGATGAGGTGCTGAATAAGCTGGAAGATAATATTAAGAAAATTTCCTCTGTGACGAGTATGCTTGACGCCGGGGATACACCGGAAGAGATGCTTGGACATGTATTAGATGGACTTGATATGGTTGTGAACGATACGGTGGAAACAAGATTTGAATGTAACTGTTCCCATGAACGTATTGAAAAGGCAATCATCAGTGTTGGGAAAAAGGATATCCAGGAAATGATTGATGCAGGGGAAGAAGTAGAAGTAAAATGTCACTTCTGTAATACTGCGTATACATTTACTGTTGAGGAACTGAAGGATATTTTAAAACGCGCAAAGCGATAAAGAGGTGTTCGTATGAAGCATGGATTTGTGAAAGTGGCAGCAGTGACGCCTAATATTCGTGTGGCAGATGTCTGGTATAACTGCGATGAGATCTGCAGTCAGATGAAAGCAGCAGAAGAAGAGGGTGCGAAAATTATTGTTTTTCCAGAACTTTGTATTACGGGTTATACATGTGGAGATCTGTTTACACAGAATATTTTGCTTAGAGAGACCAAGAAAGTCATTCTTAAAATAGCAGAAGAGACACGAGGAGCGGGAACGCTTGTATTTGTCGGAATGCCATTAGAAGTAGACGGGGAACTTTATAATGTGGCTGCAGCGCTTAATAATGGTAAGATTCTTGGATTTACGTCAAAAACCTTTTTACCAAATTATGCAGAATTTTATGAAATGCGTCAGTTTCGCCCGGGCCCTGAAAAAGCGCGCACGATTCTGTTTGAAGGGGAAGAAGTTCTGTTTGGACCGCAGATTCTATATCAGGCGAACCACATGGCAGATTTGGTTGTGTCGGCTGAAATCTGTGAAGATGTATGGTCACCGATTCCTCCAAGTATTGCGGCGGTCAGAGAAGGTGCTGTCATTATTGTAAACTGTTCTGCAAGTGACGAGACAGTTGGAAAGGACAGTTATCGTAGAGATTTGATTCGCGGACAGTCAGCAAGACTGATGGCTGGTTATGTATATGCCAATGCCGGCGAGGGAGAGTCTACTACGGACGTAGTGTTTGGCGGGCATAATATTATTGCAGAAAATGGTACGATTTTAAAAGAAGCAAAGCGTTTTACGAACGAAACGATTTACAGTGAAATAGATATTCATAGATTGATCAGTGAAAGAAGAAAAAACACAACGTTCCAAAATGCAAAAGAGCGCGTACTTCCTAGGAAGATATTTGAAATGTATGTGGAGCGCACGATGATTACCAGAAAGTTTTCACCAATGCCATTTGTTCCACAGGATAAAGAAGAAAGGGAAAAACGCTGCGAAGAAATTCTGACGATTCAGGCGATGGGGCTTAAGAAACGGTTGCTTCATACAAATGCAAGGAAGGCAGTTGTTGGAATTTCCGGAGGACTGGATTCTACGCTTGCACTGCTTGTAACCGCAAAGGCATTTGATATGATCGGGAAAAATCGCAGTGATATTATTGCTGTCACTATGCCATGTTTTGGTACAACAGATAGAACTTATCAGAATGCGTGCCAGATGTCAAGAAAATCAGGTGCGTCGCTTATGGAAGTTCCGATCGGTGATGCAGTGATGCAGCATTTTCGTGATATTCATCATAGGGAAGAGGATAAGGATGTAACCTATGAAAATGCACAGGCGAGAGAACGTACCCAGGTACTTATGGATATTGCGAACAAAGAAGGGGGCATGGTGATCGGAACCGGTGATCTGTCCGAGCTTGCACTTGGATGGGCTACTTATAATGGAGATCACATGTCTATGTACGGAGTGAATGCGTCTGTTCCAAAAACCTTAGTGAGATATTTGGTAGCATACTATGCAAATAACTGTGAAGATAAGGAGCTGAAAGCTGTTTTGGAAGATGTGCTTGCAACTCCCGTAAGTCCGGAACTTCTTCCGCCGGAAGAAGGAGAGATTGCACAGAAGACCGAAGATCTGGTAGGACCTTATGAACTACATGACTTTTTTCTCTATTATATGATTCGCTTTGGATATGAACCGTCGAAGGTTTATCGAATTGCAAGAATGGCATTCTGGGGGGAATACGATGATGAGACAATCTTGAAGTGGCTGCGGACGTTTTATCGGAGATTTTTCTCACAGCAGTTTAAGCGTTCTTGTCTGCCGGACGGACCGAAGATTGGATCAGTGGCACTTTCGCCGAGGGGAGACTGGCGAATGCCGAGTGATGCATGTGTGACGGTGTGGATGAAAGATTTAGAAGAATTTTCAGAATAAGGAAACATAAAAAGATGAGGCTATTGCGAAAGTGGATTTTACCTTTGCAATAGCCTTGTTTCATCTTGTTTGGTTAGAGTTTAAAATTTTTAAATAAATCACCAAGGTTTGTTCCAATTGCTTCTGTTTTTGGAATTTCTACTGGTTCTTCAGGTTCTTCCTGAGCTTTTTCTGCTTCGATAAGTAAAGCTTTGATACTTAAACTGATCTTACCATCTTTGATTCCGATTACTTTTACATTGACTTCATCGCCAACTTTCAGAACCTGATCAGCAGATTTGATTCTCTGTGTGCTGATCTGAGAGATGTGAACAAGACCGGAAAGCCCATTTTCCAGACGGACAAAAGCGCCATAGCTCTGCAGAGACTCTACGGTTCCCTTTAATGTGCTTCCAATTTCAACTGAAGCAAGTAAAGTTTCTTTTGCTTTTTTTTCTTCTGCTCTTAAGATTTCACGGGCGGAGAGAACAAGACGGTTATTTGCCTGATCTACATCGATCACTTTAACGTCCACTTCTTTTAATAAGTAAGATTCCAGATCATCAATATAAGAAAGTGAAAGTCTTGATGCAGGGATAAAACCACGGATACCTTCTACCATGACAATAACGCCTCCATTTACAATTCCTTCGATTGTAAGATGAAGTACAGTACCTTCTTCAAGATAGCGCTTCACAATGTTCCATGGATTGGCATCGTCAAAATGTTCTTCGTAATCTGCCATTGTTTCTGTGTTTTCTAATAATTTTTCATTTTCCATAATGTATACCTCATAAATGTGTCTCTTTATCCTTAAGTATAACACAAAAAAGAGTCAATAGGAATAAAAAAGAATGGGGATTAGTCCTTTTTTTGCCCTTCTATTTTTTCCATGAGCTCGCGAATTGTGTCAACGGTTTCTTCCAATTCTTCTGCGATAACTTCAACAGATTTGCCTTTTAAAAGCTTTTTTTGTATTTGCTCTGTTAATTTTTGGGCAATACCTTCTGTTCTACCTTCTTCCATACCTTCTTCTCGTTCGTAATATTTTTCTTCCCATGCCTGCATATATTTCACCCCTGTTTCTTCATTGTGCTTTACCTTACAAACACGGTCATGAATCTGCCTAATACGTTTACTACCAGAAAGGGTCGCCTGTTCGTCGGTAGTGTTTTCCAGATAGTGCAGAAAACTAATCAGTTCTTTTGAAACTTCTGAATCGTTTGTCCCATGGATATTTAAGAAAATTCTGGTTGCACCGTCTTTTAATCTGCATTCTGGAACTTCTTTACAATATGCCTCAAATGTATAGACATATTTCCCATATCCGAAAAGATCAAAAGGCATAATCATAACAATATAGGAATTATTCAAAAGATTATAATTTGGAATACCCGGTTCTAAAAGGCTGGTATCCGTTAATGATTGATAGTAGCGACTTCGTTTGGCAAGGTCGGCTTTTCGTTTTTCCTGCATTTCTGTATTATAAACAGTTTCTTCTTCTTTAGTTTATCACAATTTTCGTGTACATAGTAGGTAAAAGAGGAATTTAATTCATGGGCATCATCGCCGTTCTTTTGTGAGATTCCAACTTTGTGAAGAATAATCTTGAATTTGTTTGAAAAAAGAATTGTTTTAGAATTTCAGAGCTGGGAATTTCAGAATATCACAACATGAACACTTTTTCAATGGACGATAATCAAAAAAAATGGTATTCTGACATAAGAGAAAAGGATGTGATATTTGCAATGGAAACGAAAATATTTGTAATAGGACATAAAAATCCTGATACGGATTCGATTTGTTCTGCAATTGCTTATGCAAATTTGAAAGAGAAGATTACGGGTGTACATTATGAGCCAAGACGTGTAGGGGATGTAAATAGTGAAACGGCATATGTGCTGGAACAATTTAAAGTAGAAGCACCGAACTATTTAGAGAGTGTGAAGCTTCAGGTAAAGGATTTGGATATTCGTAAAATCGAGGGGATCTCAGGTCAGGTGTCTATACAGGAAGCATGGAAACGCATGAAGAACGAGAATATGAAGACACTTCCAGTGACAAGAGGCAATAAGCTGGAAGGAATGATTACGATAGGCGATATTGCAGAATCGTATATGGAAGTTTACGATAATCATATTCTTTCTATGTCGAAAACACAGTATGGCAACATTGCTGATACGATGGACGGAGTTTTTGTGACAGGAAATGAACACAGTTATTTTATAAATGGGAAAGTCATGGTAGCGGCATCAGAAGTTTCGCATATGGAGGAAACTATTGAAAAGGATGACCTGGTTATTGTCGGAAACAGGTTGGATATGCAGCGCGTGGCGATTGAAAAAAATGTGTCTTGTCTGGTAGTATGCCAGGATGAAGAAGTCGATGAGACGATTAAGCGGCTTGCGTTGGAAAAGGAAATTACAATTATTCATACGAAGCATGGTGTGTTTAACGCTTCCAGAAATATTCACCAGAGTATTCCGGTTCGTTATCTTATGACGAAGAAAGATAAACTGATTTCTTTCCGGCCGGAAGAATATGTAGAAGATATCAAAGAAGAGATGTCAAAAACAAAATACAGAGACTTTCCGGTGATTGATCATCAGGGGAATTTTGTGGGATTTATTTCCAGAAGACGCCTGATGTCTGTGCGGAAGAAGCAAGTAGTTCTGGTAGATCATAATGAAAAAACACAAACGGTAGACGGAATTGAAGAAGCAGAAATTCTTGAGATCATTGATCACCACAGACTTGGCAATCTGGAAACAGCAGGACCAATCTATTTTCGCAATCAGCCGGTTGGCTGTACGGCAACAATCGTTTATCAGATGTATCTGGAAAATAAAGTGGAGATCACAAAGGAGATTGCCGGACTTTTATGTTCTGCAATTCTTTCGGATACCTTGTTGTTTCGTTCACCAACGTGTACAGCAGTTGATGAGATGGCTGCACATTCGTTGGCACAGATCGCAGGAATTGATGTAGAAGATCACGCGAAGAAGATGTTCCAGGCCGGAAGCAACCTTCGTGGCAAGACACCTGAAGAAATCTGCTTTCAGGATTTTAAAGTATTTCATGCCGGAGAGGAAATCTTTGGTGTAGGACAAATCAGCTTCCTCGACGGTCAGGAGATCGAAGAGGTGAAAGAAGATTTGAAGAGCTATTTGGAAGAAGCACGGAAGGATCAGGGACTTCATCAGATTTATATGATGTTGACTAATATTTTAGAGGAGTCTTCGGAAATTCTATACAGCGGTACACATGCGAAGGAACATATTTGTCACGCATTTGAAATTGCAGAACCGGGGGAAAAGATCATTTTGAAAGGTGTGGTATCCCGCAAGAAACAAATGATTCCGGCTCTGGTTGGCTATTTACAGGAAAAATAGGAGAAGAAAAGATGGCAAAACAGACTTGGAAAGCCGGAAATATGTTATATCCACTGCCGGCAGTTATGGTGAGTGTGGCTGATAAGGAAGAAAATTACAATATTATCACAATCGGCTGGGCGGGAACGATCTGTACGAATCCGCCTATGCTCTCGATTTCCGTTCGCCCGGAGCGATATTCCTATCATATGATTGAAGAGACAGGAGATTTTGTGGTTAATCTGACTACAGAGGAACTGGCATATGCCACCGATTATTGTGGTGTAAAGTCAGGAAGAGAGGTAGACAAATTTAGAGAACTGCATTTGACTGCGGAAAAGGCAGATTATGTGAAAGCACCGCTGATCGGAGAATGTCCGGTAAATATCGAATGCAAGGTGATAAAAAAAGAAGAATTGGGTTCGCATCATATGTTTATTGCCGAAGTGAAGGCAGTGCATGTAGATGATGCGTACATGGATCAAAAGAACCGATTTGCATTGGAAAAGACAAAACCAATCGTTTATGTACATGGGGAATATTATAGTTTGGGAAATCTGCTCGGAACTTTTGGATATAGTATTCGTAAACCTGGAAAAGATAAGAAAAAAGCGAAAAAAAGGAAATAATATGATTACAGAATTTTCTAGAACAGAATTATTGTTGGGCGAAGAAGGAATAGAGAAACTTAAGAGAGTCAAAGTTATGGTTTTCGGAGTCGGAGGTGTCGGTTCTCATTGTATCGAAGCACTTGCAAGATGTGGTGTCGGAGAATTGATTTTGATTGATAACGATACGGTTTCTCTTACGAATATTAACCGCCAGTCTATTGCGTTTCATAGTACGGTGGGAAAATATAAAACCGAGGTTATGAAGGAAAAAATTCAGGATATTTGTCCGGAGATCAAAGTAAAAACTTATGAACGGTTTGTTTTGGAGGATAATTTGGAGGATATTTTATCGGAGCAGCCGGACTATATCATTGATGCGATTGATACAGTGACAGCGAAACTTGCGCTTGTCGTAAAGGCACAGGAAAAGGGAATTCCAATCATCAGCAGTATGGGAACGGGAAATAAGCTCCATCCGGAATTGTTTGAAATCACGGATATCATGAAAACCAGTGTATGTCCCTTATGTAAGGTGATGCGAAAAGAGTTGAAAGCACGAGGAGTAAAAGCGTTAAAGGTGCTTTATTCGAGAGAAAAACCGGTGGATGTTTCGGAAGCATGTACAGAAGAAGAAAAAGGTGCGCGCCGAAGCGTTCCGGGCAGTATCTCTTTTGTACCACCAGTAGCGGGACTTATCATCGCAGGTGAAGTGGTGCGCGAGGTTACTGGAATCAAATAAAAGGAGACTGATTATGGATTTGTTTGAATATATGCGTGAAGCAACCCAGGAGAAAGAATCTCCCCTTGCTTCCAGGCTGCGTCCGACCACGTTAGATGAGGTAGTAGGACAGCAGCATATTATTGGAAAAGATAAGCTGTTATATCGAGCGATTAAAGCAGATAAGCTGAGTTCGATCATTTTTTACGGTCCTCCAGGAACTGGAAAGACAACACTTGCAAAAGTAATTGCAAATACAACCAGTGCCGAATTTACCCAGATCAATGCGACAGTGGCCGGTAAAAAGGATATGGAAGATGTGGTAAATAAAGCAAAACAGCTTCGTGGAATGTATCAAAAGAAAAGCATTCTGTTTGTAGATGAAATTCATCGCTTTAATAAAGGCCAGCAGGATTATTTGCTTCCATTTGTGGAAGACGGTACACTCATTTTGATCGGAGCAACTACAGAAAATCCATACTTTGAGGTAAATGGAGCGTTACTTTCCCGTTCCAGCGTTTTTGAACTTCATCCATTGGAGAAGGAAGATATTAAGACATTGATTTTGCGTGCAGTTAATGATACAGAAAAGGGAATGGGAAGCTATAAAGCAAAAATTGAGGAAGATGCGCTGGAATTTCTTGCAGATATAGCAGGTGGAGATGCCAGAGCGGCATTAAATGCGATTGAGCTTGGTATTCTGACAACAGAAAGAAGTGCGGACGGAATCATTCATATCACATTGGACGTGGCATCGGAATGTATTCAGAAGCGGGTGGTCAGATATGATAAAACCGGTGATAATCATTATGACACGATTTCCGCATTTATCAAAAGTATGAGGGGATCTGATCCGGATGCGGCTGTCTATTATCTCGCGAAAATGCTTTATGCGGGAGAGGATATTAAGTTTATTGCCAGACGTATTATGATCTGTGCATCCGAAGATGTTGGAAATGCAGATCCGATGGCGCTGACGGTGGCGGTGAGCGCTGCACAGGCGGTGGAACGAGTCGGAATGCCGGAGGCGCAGATTATTTTGTCTCAGGCGGTACTTTATGTAGCCACAGCGCCGAAGAGTAATTCCGCATGCAATGCTGTTTTTGCGGCGATGGACAGTGTAAAGAAATATAAAACCACAGTTCCGGCGCACTTGCAGGATTCGCACTATAAGGGTTCTGCAAAACTGGGACATGGAATAGGATATAAATACGCCCACGATTATCCATATCATTATGTAAAACAGCAATATTTGCCGGAGGAGATCAAAGATGCAGTGTTCTATGAGCCGGGTGATATGGGATATGAGCGGCAGATAAAGGCACATTTTAAACAAATAAAAGGAGAAAAATAAATTCTGTTTTATTCGCGCAGGAAATCACTTCATTCACGCAGAATCTATTGTCTGATTTTCATTCTTTCGGTAAGATGTAGATAAGAGAAGGGAGAAAGGAAGTGAAAAAATGGTATTCTTGCAGGAAAACTATATGGCACTTGCATGGCTGGCATTATTAATCGTTTTATTGATTATAGAGATCATTACGGTGGGTCTGATCAGTATTTGGGGAGTAGGCGGCGCGCTTGTGGCAATGATTCTGAGTTTACTACATATCCCGCTTATATGGCAGGTGATGGCTTTTCTTTTGGTTACGGCTGTCTTGCTCTATTTCACGAGGCCTTTTGCAATAAGGGTGATCAACTCCAAACGTGAGAAGACGAATTATGAAGGAATCATAGGAAAAACGATTCGCATTGTGGAGCGTGTTGACAATATCGCACAGACGGGAATGGCAGTCGTAAATGGTCAGGAGTGGACCGTGAGGGCTGAATGTGATACTGAAATATTGGAACCGGGAACACTGGCAAAA
>Ga0129317_1000228_pt1 | contig 69015 bp, 67 predicted proteins | sample Cm1ome_FD_94430 | JGI IMG/M metagenome (GOLD analysis project Ga0129317, IMG submission 94430) | Eastern black-and-white colobus group fecal microbial communities from Wisconsin, USA - Cm1105 metagenome | ecosystem: Host-associated > Mammals > Digestive system > Large intestine > Fecal | place...
AAAAACGCATTATGATCAGGTCAGGTAACGGAAAGCCTATGGCTATTATGTTTGAGGAATTGAGCGGCAATCAGTGGCACACTGTCGGTATTTATGAGCCAAAGTTCTGCCCCATGTGCGGCAAGCACCGGGAGGGTTCACAATGCGAGAAATAGAAGTACATGAGTTTAAAAAAGTGCCGCGGAATTGCTCCACATGCCTGTATGGCGGAGGCATTGGCTGCGGGAATGCGAATGTAGGAAAAGATTATCTGGCGTATTTGTACGGATTCCGAGAATGCCCGCATTATTGGCTCGACCAGCATCGATTTGAACCTGTTGATGGTCGCAGATGGTAGGAGGATTGATATGGAGAGATTGACTTATGATTTTTGTGTCGGCAATAAACATTGCTGGCAGGTAAAAGGCGCAGACAATTTAGAGTGTAGAGAAGTGTGTCGGAATCAAGGTGAAAATGGTTGTACTGACTGCCCTATTGCAAAGGCGTTTGACCGCCTCGCTGCCTACGAGGAAACCGGGCTGGAGCCGGAGGAGCTGGCGCAGGCGAAGAAAAAGGGGCGGCTTGTGGTGCTGCCGTGCAGTATTGGGGACCCTGTTTTTATGGGAACTGGCCGGTATAAAATTACAGGATATGAGGAAGATGTTTGCGACGGTTTCTACATTGGCCGCGATGGCGTTTTGCAGGTGAAGGCTCAAAATTATAATGGGAACCACGGGACATATGGAGTTATTGGCCAAACGGCAGAACTGACCCGCGAAGCCGCCGAGGCCGCGCTGGAGGAAATGGAGGCAGAGCATGACAGATAAAGAGCTTGTGGAGAGACTAAACGCATACTCCGCTCAATACCAAAATCATGGAGGCATTACAGCGGAAGCGGCAGACCGCATTGAACAATTGCGCGCAGAACTCTACTTTGAAAAAATCGACAACACGAAGCTCAAAGGCGAACTTGCCACGGTGGCCGCAGAGCGCGACCGATACAAGGCGGAGAGGGATGCGGCGGTCAATGATTTAAAATACGCTAATAATTTTTATACTGAATGCTTTTTTTGTAAGTACGAAACCGATGAGGGGAGCACACGGTGCGGCAAAAAAGACTGCTGGGAGTGGCGCGGATTGGAGGGAAACACGTGAAAGGCTGTAAGAACTGCCCGGCGTTTGCGAAATGCACCGTGACGTATCGTGGTTCGGGTTGTGCTGCTTTAAGAAGTACATACGGTGTTGAAACCGACCCGGAGATTATCACCAACGCCGACCGCATCCGTGCGATGGATGATAAGGAGATTTCGGTTTTATTGAGCGCTGTAAAATTTAGGCGAGAATGTTTTATAAAAATACCGGATTTTTTGAGTATTCAAGATGCATACAAATGGCTTCAGCAGCCAGCAGAGGAGGCAGACCATGAAAGCAATTCCGAACCATAGGGCGAACGGTATTTGCCGGTACTGCAAGCGGCGCGCATGCGGCCGCCTCAAACGCTGGTGGCATCGGTGGTTCGTTTGCGAGGAATGGACATATTTTAGAGACTATTATGAATTTAGGAGATAAAGAAATGACGAACGTTGTACTTGTACGGCATGAAGGTGACTTTAGTTGCAGTGGATATCTTTTTGAAACACCTGTGGATTTGAAAAAGGGGCAGCGCGTGCGTGTGAAAACGCGCCGGGGCGAAGCGGATGCTATTGTCATTCATGATAGCGCCGAAGTTGATGATAGTGTGCTTGCCATGATGGCGACTGTCTGTCATGCAAAGATTCCGCTTGCGCCTGTGGTTGGTGTGTATTCGCTCATTCTGGTAGGAAAGGCCGAAAATGTGTGTGTGGAGGAAAATCGGTGAAAGCATAGCTGTTTGACAAAAGAAAAAAACGGCCGGCAAAGCCGACCGTAAAATACTAGTTTTTAGCCTTTGAGGAATTCCAAGATTTCCTCTGTAGATTTTCCGCTTTCTTCGAGGGCTTTAATAAGGTTCTCTCTTTTTTCCTTTTCAGCTTCTTTGGCGGCGCGTTTTTCCTCCTTGAGCTGTTCTTTATAGGCTGCTTTTAACTCTTCTTTTGCTGCCTTTAAATCGGCTTCGAGCTTCAGGATTTTTTCATTGATCTTTGCAGCCTTTCCGGTATAAGTGACTTCTTTTTTGACTCCACGAGGCATAATTTACACTCCTTTTAAATCTGTGGTTGTTTTAAAAACAGTATACCACAGTTAATTATAAAAATAAACAAGAATTTACACGATCAGAGGGAAGAAGATGGCTATTAAAGTAATTTGTAATCGTTGTGGAAAGGAGATTGATGCAAACACATATAGTTTTTCTTATCACCAACAGTTGGGATATGGCAGTGTGCATGATGGCGATGAATTAAGTGTAGATCTTTGTCCGGAATGTACCGATGAGCTAATTACATATCTTACGGAAGAATGTACAATTCCTCCGCTTGCAGAAGGTGATGCCGTCTAGCAGTTTTATATGTCATAGAAGTAATATTAACAGTAAATCAAAATACATAACAGAGGAGAATCGTTTAATGAAATTTGAAATGAAGAAGCCGATTTTTGAGTGTCCGTATTGCCATGAGAAAATTGAGGGTGACTATGCAGCGTACCAAGAACATGTTCAGGTATGCTATGAGAAAGACATGGCACGACAGAAGTTGAAGAATGAAAAAGAGATTCGTTTGAAGAAACTTAATGAAGATGCAAAAAAGTTTGAAGAGGATTATCATTGTCAACTTGTATATTCCAGCGATGTCTATGATCCGTTTCGTGTGTTTCGACAGATTATGGCATAGTGTTTAAATGTGAGAAATGCGGATTCGAATTTGATGAACCAGCCGTATTTATAGACGGTCACGGCCTCGATTCACCGCCATATGAAGTCTGGAATCTGTGTCCTTCATGCAAAAGCGAATGGATTACTACGATTTGTTTGGAACAAGAGGAGGACGAAGAGTGACAAGGTGGTTTTGGATATTGCTACATATTTTCAATAATGTTTGCTGGAAGCACGCTAAGTGGAATGGAGACAATTTGATTTGCGAAAAATGTGGAAAGCTGATTGGGTTTAAAGTTCCTGTGAATCGAGGCGGAAAAACGTTTTACTTTTATCCGACGACACAAGAAGGTCTTATGCATCAAACTGAAATTTGTGATAGGTATAAGCTGTTGAACATGACCAGCATCAATTTCGATGCCGATTATGATTGACATAAAATAATTAATTTATTAAAGGAGATTCAACTTGGCAGAAAAGAAAAAAACTCGTTTGATTGATTTGGTACAGACTCGTGGTTCGTTTAGTGTTTCTGGTCTTGTGACTGGGACCGACAAGGATAGTTTCTATGAGGATAAGCTTACACAGAGCACCAAGAAACCATTCCGATCAGTTAATTTTGGAGTGAAAATCGACAAAGATGGCAGCTCTGTATATACATACCTTAATGGTATGGAACGTAAGTCCGTGTATTATTCTCGCCGGGAAGACAAGGCAAAAGGGATTACAAAGGACACACAGGAAGTGGCATGGAAAGATCGGTATACTTTCGATAAAGAAGGCTATCGAATGATTGGCGTAAACGTTGGTGTCAAGAAAATTGTTGATAAGAAGGGAAATGAAGTCAACGACAAAAAAGTTCTTACCGAATTCGATGCATGTGAAGAGATTGGCACGAACTTGAAAGATGACGCAAGCGTTTTTGTAAAGGGAAATCTTGAGTTTAGTACATACAATGATAAGCATAATGTTCGTTTGGTACCCACCCAGGTAAGTTTGTGCAGACCGATTGACATGGAGGCAGAAGACTACACTCCAAATGCACAGTTTACTCAGGTGATCGTTTTTACCGGGATCGAACCAAACGAAGATAAAACGAAATTTACGGTATCTGCAAAGATTGTCAATTATGAGTCGATTGAAGATGCAGAGTTTGTCATCTATGATTCGAAATTGGCTACTGCATTCCGCAAGAATATTAAGCCTTATTCGTCCATCAAAGTTTGGGGCGATATTATTGTAGAACGCGATATTGAAGAGGTTGAGGAAGCCAGTGTTTGGGGCACTGCAAACAAAATGGAACGCGTAAATTCGCCTACGCAACGCTTGTTTGTGATTACTGGTGCGGATCCTCAGACAATTGATACTGAAGAATATTCGGAAGATAAAATTGACAAGGCAATTGCTAAAATTGCAGCATCAAAAAAAGCTGAAGACGATTACGGTAGTTCTAATTCGAATGGTGGCAACTGGGGCAAGAGTCTTGAAAGCAACGATGAATTGGATGATGATGAGCCGTGGTGAGCCAATAAATGATAGATAAAGTAATCTAAAAAGGTAGGTGCAATATGAAGAAAAGTTCAAAAAAATGTGATTATTTGGACCGTGAGAGTTTGATTGAATTTCTAAACGAGGATATGAAAAGAGCTGATTTTTGGGCCACTGTTTCGTTAATTGCGGCAGGATGTTCAGTCTTTTTCGCTGTTGCTAATATTATGAGACTTATATTGTGGAGTTAACACATGTAAATCCGCTCCCACAAATTCCATTTTTGGAATATGGGATGCAAGTTTTGATGTTGCGCCAGCTGTAACTTTTTGCGCTTCGGTTATTGCGATTTCTTGTATTTTAGACTCGTCATTTGTGATGTAGTTATTTTGAATTTGGCCTTGTTGCAAATGTGCATTATCATGTAGACGTAAAGTTTCATTGTAAATTAGATTTTTGGCTATGCTTGCATACTTGTGCGCCCTAACGGCAGAAATGACTGCAACAATAGCGGAAACGACTGAGGCAATACTTTCCACGCCAGTGAGAATGGTATTAATGTTGTTTAAGTCCATAACAAAACGTCCTTCGCGGTTATTTCTTTTGCTTAGCGCTACTTATATCCCATATTATAACACAAAAATTTATTGGAGGAACTAATTTGGCAAGATTTAGAAGTGGAAATGCAATTCAGAGTAAGATTCAGATGATTCTATTTGGCAATCCGTTCACGGGAAAGTCAACAATGGCGCTGCAATCTGCATACCTAAAGAACCCGGACGGCTCTCCGTTCAAAGTGCTGTACCTTGACCCGGAGAGCGGTAGCGTAGATGATTATCTTCCTACACTTGCAGAGAACGGTGTTGATATGCGGAATATCCTTATTGCATATACGCAGTCAATTACAGAAGTTTTGGAGTTTATTGAACGGGCCAAGAATGGTGAGGATTTTTACATTCCAGACGATGATGGAAATGAAACAGACGAAGTATATCTCGACAGTGACGGGAAGCCCTTCCGACCGGATATGATTGTGGTTGACGGCGCAAGCGTTTTGAATCTTACCACAAAAACAAGTATTGTTGAGTTTTCAAAAAAGAGAGCAAAGGTAAAAGCTGCTGCTGCTGGCCTTACTGGAGACGAAAAATTCGTCAAAATTGAAGGCGCGGGCATGGAACTTAAGGATTACCAGACGGTCAATTTTAAAGGACAGGAATTGATTCTTGATTTGATGGGTTCCGGCAAACACTACATCGTTACTGCGCGAGAAACGGACGAAAAGATCACAAAGGAAATCAATGGTAAGGAAGTCACTGTTGCTACTGGACGTAAAATTCCTGATGGCTTTAAGAATATGGATTACAATGCGAAAACCTGTATTCGTATGTATCGTGACGAAGATGATTATACGACGGTTCGCGCTTTCGTTGTGAAAGATCGTACCGGCATTCATAAGGCTGGAGATGATATCGAAGATCCGTCTTTGCTCGATTATCAGGATTTGATTGATAAAACCTCTGGAAATAGAGAATTTGTCATTAAGAACACTATTCACGAGGCAATCAAAACAGAGGAGCGTAAATATGCAGAGGAAATTGGTGTAGAACAGAGCGAAAATGAAAATGAGCCTGAGGAAAACACCAATGAAGCAGAGGTGCTGAGAGACAAAATTACAGGTATGATCAATTCGTTGTCCCCGGTACTGAAGCAAAAAGCCAAAAAAGCCGTTGCTGACGCAGGTTTGCCCACGGCAATGCGTACGGTTTCTGATGTTAAGGTTCTTCATCAAATCCTTAAAGTCGTTCAGGATATTGGGTGATTGTCGTGAAGATTACGCGTAAATGCGGAATCTGCGGGGAAGAAATAAATCTTGTGTTAGACATTCTGGACCTCGTTTACGACGAGAAAACAAAACGATTTTTACATGCCAAATGTGAAAAAGAAAGACTTCTCAGCCGAAAACGAGGCAGAATGCCTTCGGATGAGGTGGATTCGCTTGTTGAGAAGATGTCCGTTGATGCTCGTGAAGCAATCGCAAAGTGTGTAACGCAAAAACGAAGATCGACAGGAAGCAGAAATAGGGAGAAAAATACTTCAGATAACCCCAAAAGATTGCTTACAGACTATTTGTTGTATACGTATGATTTGTCATGTATGCCTAAATACATATATGTAAAATTGGCCAGTGTGTACAGCGGAAAATATGAGGGATTAAAAAAACCATGCCCTCCTGAAGATTTGCTCGATATGTGGCAGCGTAAGCAAGCTTACCTTAATCGCGTGTATGAATACAACAAGCAAAAAGGCAATTGTATGGATTCAATACAACGCATTAGTTATGATTTGGCGATACTATTGAGCAGATATGATGGTTACTTGGAATGGAAAGAAAAGCAATCCCTTCTGGGAGAACAACAGCAAGAGTCCGCGAATGTTATATACGAAAACATTATACCACGTGCAAACAAACCCAATCGCCACAAAGGCGACGTATCAATTGCTGATGTACTCGACGAAATTTGAATTTCGGGGGGGGTGAGAAAATAGAAGAAACGGTATCGAATATTACCAATGAAATTATGGTTGTTGGTTCAATTTATCGTAACCCTGATCTTATCGTTGAATATAGTCAGTATATCAAAAGCAAATATGATTTTTTCGATGAAGCCACACGTTTCTTTTATGAGTGCGCAGTTACAATATTCGAGACACGCTCTCAGGCTTTGAATAAAACAGTTGTAGTAACATTCATGAGCGAAAATCAGGAGCGTCTTGCGCAGTATAAACTTTTGCGTGGTTGGAAAACAATCGCGGACTGGATGCAGCTTGCTGTTATAGATGATTTTAAAAATTATTTTGAAGTACTGAAAAAGTATTCCTTGCTTCGAGAATACCAGCGAAATGGTTTTAATATTGAGAAGATCATGTCGCACAAGTTGTTCGAAAAGTTTACTGCGTCCGATATTTACCGTATGATTCGCTCTAAAGCTGATCGGATTAATACTGTGATTTTGACGAATGACAGTGCGGAAATACTAAACAGCAATATAAAGGATACGCTGCATCATTGCATGGAAGCTCCCGATATGGGGTTGCCAATTCCGTTCCCAATTATGAATGATGTTTTTCGCGGCCTGAAAAAGAAGTCGGTTATGGCGGTTGGTATGCTCAGTAATGCGGGCAAAAGCAGATATATGGCAAAACTCATTGCATATATCACGCTTGTGCGTAAGGAAAAGGTTCTGGTTATGCTCAATGAGATGACTGTAGAAGAAATGCGATATGCACTTATCACAACAGTGATAAACAATCCCGAATTTCAGCAGTTGCATGGTATCAATCTGAATAAACAGGAAAGAGAAATCACTTTAGGTCTTTACAAGGACAAAAACGGAGAATTCATTTATCCTGAAAAAGATGATTGGGGTGATGTCACAGAGCCGATTGAGCATTACATCGAGCGTGTATCAAAGCTGTCATCTGAATATAACGATATCATGCATATTGCTGAATGGATTGAAGACCAAACACAGGGGCTGATTTTTACCAAGGATGTTTCAATGGCTTATGATGATAAAACTCTTGAATTTGAAATACGAAAAGCAAGTATGACGCAAGGCATTGAGTACGTTTTCTATGATACCATGAAAAACGATATCGCGACAGTTGGAGATTGGGCGGCAATGATGGTAAGCGTTACTAAGATCACGGAAATATGCAAACAACTGAATATGTTTGGCTATTTGTCCATTCAGCTTACTGACGATGCCAATTATATTGAACCGGATGAACTTGTCTCCAATCAAATCGCGAACTGCAAGGGATTGAAGCGTGTGCTGCATACATTGTTGTTATGTAAGGAGATACCGCCAAATAAGTTTTCGAAATATGGGTATGTTGCTTCTGAGACGGATTGGGGAGAACCGGCAAGACATGATTTAAATCCCAATAAAAGGTATTATGCCTTCAATGTTGATAAAAATAGGTTTGGCACAAAGCCACATCTTTTGTTTGAAGTCGATTTAAACTTGAACACATGGATCGAGGTCGGAGAGCTTGTAAGAAAGTGAAGGTGAGCTTTTATTGAAGTTCAAGACCTGAAGAATTATATTCTTGAGAACAATCAAATTGAAACAGTTTTAGAAGAGCTTGGGTGCCACCACATAACGCACAAAGGAGGATACTATTCCTGCGGGAATCCGGACGGAGATAATAAATCAGCAATTACGGTATATGAAAACGAATTTATCTCAGTCGTAGATTACACGAGGGATATACCAAAGGTGGGCAACGGCTCAGACTTGTTTTCTCTTGTGCAATTTTTTAAAGATGAATCCTTCTTTCAATCAATAAAAATGGTATGCGAGTGGATTGGAATCGATTATTACCATGATTTTGACGCCGATCTTCCTGCCAGTATACGAATTGCACAGGAGATTATTGAACTTAGTGGTGATATTGAAAAGGATTATGACAGTAAACCATTGCGTCCAATCAGTGAGAATGTTCTTTCGTATTACATGCCGTATGTAAATGATTTGTTTTTCAAGGACAATATTGATTATGGCACGCAGGCTAAATTTGAGGTTGGATATGATGAACAGACAAACCGGATAACAATCCCAATCCGGGATGAAATCGGTACACTGGTTGGCGTGAAAGGCCGGATGTTTGGGAAGGCTCAAAAGGATGGAGAACTGAAGTATTTATATATTGAGCCAACCAATCGATCAAAAGTGTTATATGGTCTCAATCATACATACGATGCAATTCAAAGGGCGCATAAAGTTTATGTAGGGGAAGCAGAAAAAAGCGTTATGCAGCTTTGGAGCATGGGCATGTGCAATGCAGTCGCTACTGGCGGAAAAAGGGTGTCTCGACAGCAAATTGATATGCTCACACGTTTGTGTGTAGATGTCGTGTTCCTTTTTGATAAAGATGTGTCGCGAGAAGAGCTTGATACATTGGCGGGGCGATTTATTGATGAGATACACGTGTATGCTGTTATTGACACCGTAGGTATCTTGGAAGAAAAAGAAAGTCCAACCGACGATCCGAAAAAATTTAAAAGGCTTATTTCAGAGTGCATAAAAAGAATAAAGTAGGTGACATGGAGCTGGATTACGAGCTTATTCCTGGAAGCAGAAATGATGTTACGAATATCGAATTTACAATATTAAAGAATAGAGGCATAGAAAACCCAAAAGAGTACCTTTCTTTGAAAAGTGACTGCCTGATTCCATACCAAGATCTTGAAAACATAGACGTGGCTGTTAGTTGTCTGCTTGGTCATTTGGACGATGAAATTCATGTTGTCGTAGATTGCGATGTTGATGGTTATACATCTGCTGCGATGCTGATTTCATATTTAAAAGATCAGAAGAAAGATATAAATATTACATATCACCTGCATAGCGGAAAACAACATGGCCTTCAAAGTGATATTGAAATACCAAAGTCTGCCCGATTGGTGATTGTCCCTGACGCTGGTACGAATGATATTGAACCATGTAAGGCATTAAATAAAGCAGGGATAGATGTAATAATTCTTGATCACCATATTGCTGAAACTGAAAATCCATATGCAATTGTTGTAAACAATCAGACATGCGGATACACCAATAAAGAATTTAGCGGCGCGGGAATTACATACAAATTTTTGCAGGCGATTGATGAAGAATTGTGGACGTCATTTGCAGATAAATATATTGACCTTGCGGCCATTGGGAATATCGCTGATGTGATGGATATGCGTTCCTATGAAACAAAGTATATCGCGGACAAAGGTATAGCATTGATTTCAAATCCTCTTATAAAGCAGTTGTGTGAGCAAAACAGTTTTAAAATCAAAGCGGATCCTACAATACATGACATTCAATTCTACATTGTGCCGGCCATTAACGCGGTGATCCGGGCAGGAAAATTGGCAGAAAAGGAACTTATGTTCAGAGCTTTGCTCGGAGAGTATGAAACCTTTAAATATAAGAAACGCGGTGAAAAAGAAGCAACGGAGGAAAGCATTTGTGAAAGAGTTGTTCGTCTTGCTACTAACATAAGAAACCGCCAAAGTAAGGCGTGTAAGCAAGGCCAAGATGCCATTCGCGATTTTATAGAGCGGTACAACCAGCGTGGAAATAAGATTCTTTTTGTTAACGTGACCGGGCTTCTTGACGAAGCGTACACTGGTCTGACGGCAACACGAATCGCTGAAGAGTATACACGGCCATGTCTGCTCCTTCGTAAGCGGAATGAAGATGAGACCTTGTATGGTGGCTCTGGGCGAAATATCAACAACGGTTCAATCGACAATTTGAAATCGTTTTTGGAATCAACAGGATGCTTTGAGAGCATTATGGGACATGAAAATGCCTTTGGGGTTGAAATCAAAAAAGAAAACATTCCCAAAGCAATTCAATTGTGTAATGAGAGATTGAAAGATAGCCCAATCTCGAAGTCGTATAAGTGCGACTTTATCATTGGCAATCAGGATCTTACTTTCCCACTTGTCAAGAAAATTGATGGAATGTCCAGATGTTGGGGACAAATGGTTGAGGAGCCGTACATTGCGGTTGAAGGTGTTCATCTTGACAAAAAACAGGTTTCACTTATAGGAAAGCAAAGCAATACTCTGAAGTGGAAAGACGAGGAAACCGGAGTTGAGTTTGTCAAATTCTCGTGCAATGAAACAGATCCAATCTATCAGGCACTCAACGAGCCATATGATTCAACGGCAAGCTTTGATATTAATATCGTTGGCCGCGCGTCGATCAACGTTTATAAGAGCATGGCGACTCCTCAGTTTATCATTATAGAATATGAGGTGTTGTGATGTACAGCTCTCTTCACAATCATTCTGAATTTTCTGTACTTGACGGATACGGACATCCGCAAGAGTATCTCGAACGAGCAAGGTCAGTAGGACTTAATGCATTTGCAATAACCGAACACGGCAATGCATATAGCTGGATTTATTTCGATGAACTAAAAAAAAATTATCCTGAAATCAAGATGATTTATGGTGTTGAGCTGTATGAATGTTTTGACATGTCAGTGAAAGACAGCAATAGTAAATACTTTCATCTTGTGGCTCTTGCTAAAAATGAGCGCGGTAGAGTGGCTCTCAATGAAATTGTTACACAAAGCAATTTTGAAGGCTTCTATTTTAAACCGCGAATCGATTTGGCGCATTTAAGACCGTATGCGGATGATCTTATTATTTTGTCTGCGTGTTTGGCATCAAAACTCGCCAGAGAATCAGACTATGGTCAGTGTGTTCAGTATATCGATGAGTACAAAAGTGCATTTCCTAATTTCTTTCTTGAAATGCAAAGCCATAATACAGATGAACAGTGCCGATACAATCAAAAAGTGTTAGAACTGGCTGAGGCAACAAACACTGAGTTTGTTATTACTACGGATAGTCATGCTGCGACGAAGGATGATTTGTACTATCAGGCGCGCCACGTTCAAATTGCCCACGACGATGAAACCCTGACAGAGCTGTACGATGGCTGTTACATTCAGTCAGAAGCTGAGATTTATGAGGTTATGTCTTCCCAAATTGGAGAGGAGAACGTAAAGCTTGGCCTTGCAAACACCAATAAGGTTGCTGATATGATAGAAAATGTGGATATGCCATTTCAGGCACCGCAACTTCCCACATATCCGTTGCCAGATGGATTTGAAGACAATCTTTCCTACCTCAAACATCTTACGGAGAAAGGATGGAAACAAAGAGGTTTCTATAAGCTCAACGGCGACGCACAAAGAATAAGGGAGAAACGGCTTGAATATGAACTTGGAATTATTCACCAAATGGGGTTTGACGGATACTTCCTTATCGTGTGGGACTTCATTAAACATGCGAAAGAAAATGGACAGGCGGTAGGAGATGGCCGTGGTTCTGGCGGCGGCTCTATTGTGAATTTTTTGCTTGGAATATCAGAGCTTGACCCTATTGAAAATGATTTGATTTTCGAACGCTTCCTGAATCCGGAGCGTGTAAGTATGCCTGATATCGATTGTGATTTCTCGAACCGTGAGTTCATCATAGATTATCTTACACAAAAATACGGTGAAGACCGCGTATGCCAAATCATTAATTATTCGTATATAACCCCTATCGTGGCAATCAAAGATGTAGGAAAAGTACTTGGCATTCCGTATAGCGTCTGCGATCGAATAAGTAAAAAATTCACGTACAAGACGTTTGAAGAGTGTATTGAAAATAATAAATCATTACTCGATGATTATAGTGAATACAATGAGCTTTTCCGAATAGCTTCTCATATTTCCGGCCGGTTGCGCAACGTAAGCATCCATGCCGGCGGAGTTGGCATTGTTGATACAAAAATTACAGATTATATGCCAATGAAACTTGGAAGTAAAGGCGAACATGTCATTCAAGTCGATAAGAAAAAGGTTGAGGAAATCGGAATCATTAAGTTCGACGTACTTGGCGTCGCAACTTTGGCGGCTGTTCAAGAAGCAATGGAAGATATTGGACTGTCAGAATGGGATCTTAGCATAAACAATCCTGAGTTCGCAAATGATACAGCAATGTATGAATTGCTTGCAAGCGCAAGGACGAATGGCGTGTTCCAGGTTGAAAGCAGCGGTATGCGAGATTTGCTTTTGAGGTTGAAACCGACAAATCTCGAAGATGTTTCGGCCGTGCTGGCGCTGTATCGTCCAGATAGTATGGGTGCCCTTGAAGACTATATTGAGCGTAAAAACGGCGGAAAAGCAATAACCTATATCCATCCCGACATGGAGCCGATTTTGCAAAAGACTTATGGCTGTCTGATTTATCAGGAACAACTTATGGACGTTGTCAGGAAATTTGGAGGCCGGAGTTACGGAGGAGCGGATAAGTTTAGAAAGGCTATCGGCAAAAAGAATATTGAACTTGTAAAAGAAGAGTCTGAGAAGTTGTATGGAGAAATTATTGCAAACGGATATCCTGAAGGGATTGCAAAACAAATCAGCGATGATCTCAAAGAAAAAGGCGGATATCTTTTCAATAAATCGCACTCCGCGCTTTACTCCATTCTAACGCTCAAGACTGCGCATTTGAAAGCGCACTACCCGGAATACTTTTTTAAGGCGTTACTCAACCAGAACCGCAATGATTATGGCGTAATTAATAAGTACATCATAGACACAAAGGCGTTTGGCGTTAGTGTATTGCCTCCCAATATCAATCGGTCAGAACGATATTTTACGGTGCATAACTCTAAGATACTGTTTGGCCTTGAGGCCATCCGAGGGGTTGGGGAAAAGGTTGTGACACAGATTCTGGAAGAACGTAAAGCAAATGGGTTATTCACAGGACTTAACGATTTTATCACGCGTGTTTCTCCGTCCACTGCGGTGGTGGTATCGCTCATAAAAGCCGGCGCGTTACCATGCAAAGACAAACGTGAGTTGTTGGAGCGTTATGCGCAATCACTTTTTGAGCAGAAAGAATACACACCGGTAAAAACCATTTACACGCATAAAGTCATGCTCAATAAATATGGAATTGATTGTTCGGTGATTAAAGGCAAGGAAGAACGCCTGGCATTGCTTAACAGCAGAAAACGCATTGAATTTTATACCTGTCAGGAACAAAGACGCATGAAAGAGATGCATGAGTTTGAAGAAAAGTATATGCAGAACGAAGCGTTTTGGGAATTTGAGGCGTTGTCCATTTTTCTTGGCGTCAATCCATTCGAATACGCATATCAGTACATCAATGTGGATTATGATGAAGCTGCCCCTGATACCAATGTAACAATCGTAGGTATCATTGCCAATGTTCAAAAGAAGAAGGACCGAACAGGAAAACAGTTCGCTTTTTTGAATATGTACTCTGTGTTTGGTTTGATGGAGGTTGTTTGTTGGCATACACAATTCAAACAGAATGAAGATATTATCAGCAGAGGTGCTCAAGTGGCAATGCTGTGCAAAAAAGGAGGCGATGAAAAGCTTACGGCAGTAAAAGCAATTAAGCCATATACACAGTGGCTAAAAGATAGAAAAATATCAGACATTTAGTGTCGGAAAGGAGTAGCAAGTATTTCTGAAAGATTAAAATTTACAATTGTCCCTCAGATACAGCGATACTATGGCAATGACTTTGGAGTATATGTTTTTTCAACAACTGATGATATTCCAAAATTTGACGAGCGCGAGGTTTCGCCTTTTGACGATGAAGAAGCAACCCAAAAAACAAAATGGTCAATTCTAGCTGGCAATATGCAGCAGTTAACAGTCGGCCAGGAGTATGACGTTGAAGCGGAATTGGTATTCAATAAGAAATATAAATCTTATCAGTATAAACCGTACGTGGTGATTTCAAAGCGGCCATCTACGAGGGAAGAACAGGAAAAGTTTTTACATGCATTACTGACTAATAGTCAGGCGAATGCTCTTATCTCTGCTTATCCCAATATTGTAAATGAAATTATAGAGGGAACAGATAATGTAGATTTGCAGAACGTCAAGGGAATAGGATACGCAACATATGAGCGTATCAAGGATATGGTGCTCAGCAATTATGTGATTTCCGATATTCTTTCTCTTCTTCAGCCACTTGGGGTCAGTTATAAGATGATTCAAAAGCTATTGTCCGGAGAGCCTAATCCATCGCTCCTCAAAGCTCAATTGCTGGATAATCCGTATATCATGACACGCATCAGAGGGCTTGGCTTTAAGCGTGTCGATGGTCTTGCGCTCAAATTGAATCCACAAATCATTGATTCGCCTAAGCGTGCGATAGCGTTCGTTAAATGGTTCCTGAATGAATCAGCCGAAACAGATGGCAATACTTGGGTCACAGTTGATGTGCTCGAACAAGCTGCAAAAGATAATATCCCGGAATGCAAGGACGCATATTGCAGGTTGATATCTCAAGAACAGCAGAATGAAATGCTCCTTCATTTTGATTATGCCAAAGTTGGATTGAAGCGGTATTTTGAGTTGGAGACAGGCATTTATGACATTTTGAAGGAAATCGATTCATACAGCGATGATTGGAATCTTAATGCAGAAGACGCTGTCGGTGAAGCAGAACATGACCTTGGCTTCACTTTTACTGAGGAACAATGTGCGGCGGTCAAGAGCGCCTTGAATCGTAACTTTTCGTGTATTTGCGGATTTGCAGGCACAGGTAAGTCCACATTGCTTAATGCGATTGTAAAAGCGTACAAATATAAAATGGTGTCGTGTTGTGCTTTATCGGCTAAAGCCGCGCAAAGAATCGTAGAAGCCACTGGGCATGAAGCGTCTACGATCCATCGGTTGCTTGGGTGGAACGGAAAGTCATTTGTCCATGACGACAACAATCCGCTTGCGGCTGATGTTGTTATTCTCGATGAGGCGTCAATGGTAAATGTCGAGTTGTTCTATGATCTTATCAGAGCTGTGAAGCCGGGCGGAAGGCTTATTGTGTGTGGAGACAATCGGCAGCTCCCTCCGATTGGTGCTGGCAATGTGTTCAGTGATGTGCTTGATAAAACGAATGTATTCAATATTCTTATGCTTACAAAGGTCATGCGCCAAGCGCTAGACTCTGGAATTTTGATGGATGCTAACAAAATTCGTATGGGGATAAATCCAATTAAAGAGCCGGAGCTGAAAATTGTAAGCGGCAAACGTGAGGATATGGTTTACATGTTTCGTGACAGCAATGAGGCCATTCAAAACATAGCAATCAAAACGTTTCTCTCTACGGCAGAAAGAGAAGGAGCGGATAATGTGGTGATCGTAGTGCCCAGAAAAAAAGATTGTCCGAACTCAACGACTGTGATGAACAAAATCATTCAGGACGAGTTGCTGCCGGCATCTGAGCACAAAGAGCATATCGATTATGGCACAAAAACATTTCGCATTGGTTCAAAGGTCATTCAGCGTGAAAACAACTATGATAAGAATGTCTTCAATGGTGAGACAGGATATGTCACGAGCATTTTTGAAGATGGTGAGGGTGATGAAAGAACTCAATGCTTTACGGTTGAGTATTCATCCGGTGGAGATAAGAAGCTTATTACATACAAAAGAAGCGAAATGGGCCAAGTGGAACTCGCATATGTTCTTACGGTTCATCTTGCTCAGGGCAGCGGATATAAAACTGTAATTGTGGCAATTGATACCACACATTACATTTTGTTGGATAGCTGCTTGTTGTATACCGCGCTTACGCGCTCAAAAGAACGCTGTTTATTGCTTGCGCAGCCGAAAGCGTTTCTAAGGTGCATTCATAATAATAATTCTATTTCGCGCCAGACATGGCTTAAATTGATGTAATTGGAGGACTAACGATTTGCGTACACTGGCAAGTATTAAGGAAATTGCAGCACTGCATCCAATTGAAGGGAAAAACCGTATTGAGCTTGCGATCATTGATGGATGGAGTGTTATCGTAAAGAAAAACGAATTTCAGGTTGGCGACAAATGTGTTTATTGTGAAATTGATTCGGTACTACCTGAGAAGCCCGAGTTTGAATTTTTAAGAAATAAGAACTTCCGAATCAAGACGATGAAAATGGGCGGCGTTATCAGCCAGGGCATTTGTTTTCCGTTGAGTATTCTGCCGGAAAGCGAGTACAAAGTTGGTGACGATGTTACAGACATCATGGGTGTTAAACAATATGAACCTACCATGGACAGAGAGCCGAAGTCACTTGGTGAAACGCAGCTTGATTCAAAAAAGTATCCAAAATGGCTCATGAGGTTCAAATGGTTCAGGAAGCTCGTGCGTCGCTACGACAAGCGCGGATCGAAAGCCTTCCCGGCATTCGTACACAAAACAGACGAAACACGCATTCAGAACATTCCTTTTATTCTAAAAGAAAAGCAGCCATTTGTTGCTACGGAAAAAATTGATGGACAAAGCGGAACATTTTGCCTTGAACGGCACAAATCTAAGATACCATTCGTTAAAGATAAGTTTGAATATATGGTTTGCTCTCGAAATCTGCGTTTGTTCAACAAAGACAACTCTTCATACTGGTCCGTGTCAGACCGATACGACATTGAAAAAGTGCTTAGAAAGCTTATCGGGAATTTTGATTGGATTGCCATTCAGGGAGAATGCATTGCCCCCAATGTACAAGGCAACAAGTACAAAGCTAAGATTCCGGATTTATATGTGTTTAATATCATCACTCCAGAAGGGCGTATGAGTTCTTTGAACGCCAAGAATATTTGCGAAGCAAATGGTTTGAAGTTTGTTCCAATTATTGACACTAGCTACATTCTTCCGGATACAGTAGACAAGGTGCTTGAATACGCGCATGGAAAGAGTGCGATTGCCTCGACATTGCGCGAAGGGATTGTTTTTCGTTCGCAAGATGGAAAAGTAAGCTTCAAGGCTGTAGATCCGCTGTTTCTAATTAAATATGATGAATGAGGTTTGTTATGGAAAAAATCAAATTTAAAATTTATATGACGAGTTTTGCGTTGGTGTTATTTTGCATTTTTGAACCGCTCATTTTATTTGTATCAGGATACTTCGCCGGTTGGATTTTAAAGGTGACTATTGGTTCATGGGTAGTAAATTGTATGAACATAGCTTTTGCAACCAACCGCTTTACCGTTGAAATGTTTCCAATGTTTTTTGCTGCTATGACATTGATCGGGGGATTCTTTAAGTCGAGTCGCCCGATTCTTCAGAAAAATGATAAATAGTATGAAAGTTTGTATATAAAGAAGATAGGAGCTAATTACAGTTTGAAAATTGATGTATTGATCTACAGCATAGACACAGATGAAGAGTGTATTCCAAGAGATATGCCGATGGATCGCACTATCAAGATTAAGGAATTTCGTCCCTGTTGCCGGGAAGTTGTTAGAGCAAAAAATGTTGACATCAAATTTGCTGAGCCTGAAGATGAAACGCCCACTTTGGTGCTCATTAACAGGCATGTGGATTATTCGTGGGGCGATACGTTTGATTGGGAGGAATATCAAGAGATCAAATTCTGCCCGTTTTGTGGCAAACCAATTGAAATCAATGTGTTAAAAGAAATTCCGATTGCACAGGTGTATGACGCATTGAAAGAACGCCGAGATTTGATTCTTGAGCTAGTTCGAAAGACTGACAGTAAAAGTGCGTGCAGTCAAATGGAAAATGAAATTAAGGAAATCGATAGAAAGATGGACTGGTATCTGGAGGATAGCAGTATTCACGATTTTATTACATATGAACTATGATGGGGGAATATATGAATACGACTTTGAGTCATGATTTGACAGATGAAGAAATCGATCAATTGGTTAAAACGCGAAACGAACTTACGTTGAAGATTGATTCGCACTTCAAAAAAAAGAAAATCGCAAAAATAAACAACAACAGAAAATACATTGGAAAGTGCTATAAGGATACGAGAGCAATGGACCACATTACTTATATGAAGGTTATTGGAGTTGTGATGAATAATGAATATAGAGTAAATGTGATTGCTTTTGAAACACCGTTCAAATTTTTTGCTGATGCTCCAGATTCTACGCTTTGCGGAGACGAACTGATTTGGACAGAGGACTTTGGATTGTTTTGTTTTGATGTTGCTCATGGTGAAGGCCGTGTGATTGACAATCTTGAAGAAATCAGCTCTGAGGAATGGCTTAAAGCGCTTGATGATTGTGTTATGAAAATCCGGTGTTACTGATGAATTTCAATAGTATGCTGGCAATACTATTAGCGCTTATTGCTGGTGTGATGGCATATCAGATTTTGGATTATGAGAAAGAGCGAATTTATACTACTACTGGTAAACATGTTGATTTCAAGGGCATTTTCAAATACATAGTTGATGATATTTTGCTCACACTTGGTTGTGATGGCTACTATGAATATGACTCCGAAGAGGAAGAATTTGGCAATGAAGACAATGAAAATTAAAACACCCAAAAATCAAGAGATTGTCCAAACCACTTATATGAATGGTTTTGAAAATAATCCCACGCATGTTATTACCTACAATAAAATTACTGGGATGTATATTTTTTATCGAGTAAATAGTGACGCTTCGCTTGACAAGCTGGATTCTGGTAGAACACCAGTTTTTGATTACAGATAATGGAGGAGGAGAAATAAGGTCGTTTGAATTTAAGTAGAGAACTGTATAGAAAAGAGCGAGCCAAAGCCGAAGTCAATCGGATAGTTCAAAGATATGATTCTGAATGTGGCAAAGTTCATACATACAAAGTAGATCCGGAAATTTTGAAAGACTATTATCCCGGGAGTGAACTGCCTGGAAGCAAAATTGAAGCTGGAAACGATATGTCCGGAAAAGAAAAAACAGAAAAGGAGAGACGGTAATTGGAAGTCGAACTTGTTGCACACACACCAGACCCAGCATGGGTTATTGAACAGGCAGCCAGTGTTTGTTATGACAGTACACCGACTAGAGAATGTAAGCTTGTAATGCAGTGTTACCGCAGCGGGCACCACAGCGTGCTTGAGCATGCGAGTTTTACTTTTAAAATTAGCGGTATATCGCGTGCGTGTAGTCATCAGCTTGTGCGCCATCGTATGGCGAGCTATTCTCAGCGCAGTCAACGGTATTGCGACGAGGATGGATTTGAATATGTAACTCCTCCTTCAATCGAACTGTCATCGTATCATGACTCAATTGAAAATGCACTGGATGAATATGTGCATTTAAAAAACAGCATGGGCAGGCCTGCGGAGGATGCGCGTTATATTTTACCCAATGCCTGTGTCACTACGATCTATGTGACAATGAATCTGAGAAGCTTGATTAACTTCATGCGCGAACGTCTTTGCAATCGTGCGCAGTGGGAAATCAGAGAGGTAGCAAAAGAAATGCGCAAGCTTATTGTGGATGTCATGCCGCAGGCGGATGAAATGCTTCGTCCAAAGTGCGAAACGCATGTGGATTATCCGTTCTGTCCAGAACATAAGAGCTGCGGCAGACATCTTACACTGAAGGGAGTGTACAGGGCTGAGTAATACAGTAGAGCACCCGTCTCATTACAATATTGGAAAGTACGAAGTCATGGATGTAATAAATGATTGGAGGCTGAACTTTCAGCTTGGTAATGCGATAAAATACATAGCCCGCGCCGGCCGCAAAGATCCGTCTAAAACCGTAGAGGATCTTGAAAAGGCTAGGTTTTATATAGATTATGAGATCAATAGACTGAAAGGTGGTGGTGAAAAATGAAGATCGTGTTTTACTCAACGCGTTGTCCCCAATGTCGGATACTTGAAAATATGATGACTCGAGCGAAAATTGAATACGAAGAGTGTAATGACATAGATGTAATGAACAGCAAGGGGATTATGTCTGTACCGTGTCTTGAAGTTGATGGCAATATAATGGACTTTAAGAGCGCATTTCAATGGGTAAAGGGAATAGAGGCATGAACTACAAAAAGGAATTAAGAAGATATCAACCATATCTTGACTATATCAAAGAATACAGTTGTTCTTTGAATGCTGCTTCAGGTAGTAAAGTGGATGCTAATGCAAATGTTGAAAATAAAAATGTTACGACACTTACTGGTGAGTTGTATAAAAAAGACGGTATTGGCATTAATCGATTGCGGATGTATCAGAAGCTGGCAGAAATGTTTGGTGAAAAATATGCGGAACGGTACATTGATCAACTGGAAAATCACGAGATTTATAAGCATGATGAAACAAATCCGTTACTTCCGTATTGCGTAAGCATTACAATGTATCCATTCCTGTTCGACGGGCTGCGTAATCTGGGAGGCGGAAGTGGCGCGCCGCACAATCTTGATTCATTTGCTGGATCATTCATCAATTTGTGTTTTGCGATTGCATCGCAATTTGCAGGCGCGGTTTCTACGCCAGAGTTCTTGTCCTATATGGATTATTTTGTGCGCAAAGAATATGGCGACGATTATTATCTGCACGCAGACACGGTAGTGGATCTTTCTTCGCGCAGAAGGACAATTGACAAGGTGATTTGCGACAAGTTTGAACAGATCGTTTATTCGTTGAATCAGCCTGCGGCAGCGAGGAGTTTTCAGAGTATATTTTGGAATATTGCATATTTTGATAAGCCATATTTTAATGGCCTCTTTGAAAATTTTGTATTTCCGGATGGAAGTACAATGAAGTGGGACTCTGTTTCATGGTTGCAAAAACGATTCATGAAATGGTTCAATAAAGAAAGGTGCAAACAGATACTCACATTCCCTGTTGAGACGCTAAATCTATTGGACGACGGAGAAGACTATGTTGACACAGAATGGGCTGACTTTGCAGCCGAGATGCTTTCGGAAGGGCACAGCTTCTTCAATTATCATAGTAATAGCGTTGATTCGTTGGCGTCATGCTGTCGGCTGAGAAATGAACTGCAAGATAATACATTTTCATTTACCCTTGGTGCTGGGGGTGTATCAACTGGCTCTAAATGTGTCATTACAATCAATATGAACCGTCTCATCCAAAATGCAGTAAGAAACGATAAGGACATCAAGGTTGCTCTTTCTGAACAGGTCGATGATATCCACAAGTATTTGCTGGCATACGATGCGTTGTTGCAGGACTCGTTTAATGCGAATTTGCTGCCGGTATATGACGCTGGCTATATATCTCTGGAAAAGCAGTTCTTGACAATCGGAATTAATGGACTTGTAGAGGGAGCTGAATACCTTGGGTACAGTATCAGCCCCGACGACAAAGAGTACTGTAATTTTGTAAACGAATTGTTGTCTGTGATTTATCAGAAAAATAAAGCCGCGCGTACATCCGATGTTATGTTCAACACGGAATATGTGCCGGCTGAAAACCTTGGGGTGAAAAACTCTAAATGGGACAAAGAGGATGGGTATTTCTCTCCCAGAGAATGTTACAATAGTTATTTCTATTTAGTGGATGATGTTGACACAACTCCGATTGACAAGTTCATTCTGCATGGTAAAACGATGACAGGAAACTTGGATGGAGGCGCGGCGCTTCATCTTAATTTAGATGAACACCTTTCTAAGGAGCAGTACAAACACCTGATGAAGGTGGCAATTAAAACCGGTTGTTCTTATTGGACAGTAAACGTGCCAAATACAATTTGCAATGACTGTGGCCACATCAGCAAACATCATCTTGACCACTGTGAAAAATGTGGAAGCAAAAATATAGATTACGCGACGCGCGTAATTGGATATTTGAAACGTGTTTCAAATTTCTCTGAAGCGCGTCAGAAAGAAGCAAAAAAGCGATATTATGCAAAAGCTTAAATATGCTGGATACGACATTGTGTTTCAAGAGGTGCCAGGCGAAATTAGTTTGGCAATTAACATAACAAATTGTCCGTATCATTGCAGCGAATGCCATTCTTCATATCTTGCAAATGATTTTGGAGATTTTGTAGATGACGATATCGATAAACTCCTTGACAAGCATAGCAGCCTCATCACCTGTGTGTGCTTCATGGGAGGGGACCAGGCAATGGATGATTTGAAATTTCTTTTGGAAAAAGTCAAGGCACAGGGCCTGAAGACATGTGTCTATTCTGGTGCAGAAGATGTCAGCATCTTTAAAACGATCTTGCATTTGCTAGATTATCTTAAAATAGGGCCATATATAAAAACACTTGGTGGCCTTGATTCAAGTACGACGAACCAAAAATTTTTTAGAGTTGCAAATGGTGAGATATGTGACCTCATGAACGATAGGTTCGTGAAAAAAACTCACCCGAATTAATAACCTACTCCTTGAGAGGAATGTGTGAGTATTGTATTCTGCAGTCTCACTTTGGCAAAAAAAAATTCCGGCAGTAGAAAATAGACTGCCGTGCCGTCGATGACCTCAACGCTTTGGCTTATGCCGACTGGGTCTACCCTTGCAGGTGAAGGTGAACCCAAACAACTTGTCTTCAAAACTGATTTCATCACGATCAGCTTTGAGTACCTGGCTGACCGCCAGATGTCGTGCTAAAAGCACGACAAACAAAACGATTAAAGCAAATATTCCAAAGTTGCAGGTTGCGAATATGATATTCACACATTTCCTCCTTTGTTCTATTTCGCTGTTTCGTCGCAGACGCCGCTTCTTTTTTTCAAAGCGGGTTTGTGAATGAAATCAATCACTGGCGATTAGGCACAAAGGCTCCTTGATAACAGAATGCCATCAATAAAGAAATAAAAACAACAAACGAAAAGAGGAACAAAATGAAATACGCATTTTACTGTAAGAAGTTGCGCCCGGATGCAAAAATCCCGACGAAGGGCTCCGACGGGGCAAATGCTTATGACCTTTATGCTGTTACAGACGCAATGATCAAACCCGGAGAAACGGTAAAAGTTGGAACTGGCATTGCGATCAAGCCGCCGCCTTACCATGCTGGTTTTATTTTCGCTCGAAGCGGCCTAGCTGCGAAGCAAGGGCTTCGTCCAGCTAACTGTGTGGGGATATGTGACAATGATTATACTGGTGAATATTTGGTGCCTGTATACAACGACAGTGGGGAAACACGTTACATTATAAAAGGTGATAGGATCGCACAGCTTGCCTTTATCAAAACACTTGATGGAGAATTTGTTGAAGTTGACGAATTGGGGAAAACAGAGCGTGGTGCCGATGGGTTCGGAAGCACTGGAAAATGAGCGTTCTACTAGCCGAGTGAGTTTGTGTTAATATTTTGATCTGTGAACAGTTCTTATGTGGCTATTTGATGGATTCAACAATATGGTTTTTTATATAAGGACTGTTCGCAGTTTATTATAGATTCAAGTTTAAAAGAAAACAACTTATAAAAAAATGTCCCGTGTAAATAATGCGGGGCAAATAAAAAAGGAAAGGTTATAGGAGAGATCAACACATCAGAAGATAATTTGTATAAAACCGAGCTATCATTGCTTGACTTTTTACTAAATGAAAAATTGATATCAGAATCTGAGTATAGATTTTGTCGTGAAGAGTTAAAGCCAAAAAATTGTCCCGTAATACACAAACAATAAAATAATAATCTTATCCTATAAATACATAATTTTTGGAGGTGGTATTACGAGAAAAGCAGTTTATTATGCGAGAGTTTCAACCGAGGAAGAGAAACAAATAAATGCATTAAAAAAACAGAGAGAAGAACTTGAAGCATTCATTAATTCGCATGAAGATTGGGTTTTAGTCGATCACTATTATGACGAGGGGAAGTCTGGTACTACACGCAATGGGCGAGAGGGATACAATAGGCTATTTGAAGATATGCTCGAAAATAAATTCGATATCATCGTCATTAAGGATCAAAGCCGCTTGATGCGTAATGTGTTAGATTGGTATTTGTTTGTTGACCGTCTAAATAGAACTAAAAAGAAGTTATATCTTTATTTGGACCATGCATTTTATACACCTGATGATGCGCTCATAACCGGAATCAAGGCAATGATGGCAGAAGAATATTCTAAGGATTTAAGTAGGAAGATATTATCAGCAGCCAAACGAAGTCAAAAGGGAGGCACTGTTTATGGCAATAACCGATTATGGGGATATGATCAAAAAGACGGAAAATTGTTTATCAATGAAAAAGAAGCCGAAATAGTGCGATTTGTGTTTTCATCCTATGTCTCTGGTAATGGATTTCGCAAAATTGTGACTCAATTAGATGACATGGGAATCAAATCAAGTACAGGAACAATCTTTTCAATCTCTGTTTTGAAACGTATGATTCGCAATGAGAAATATAAAGGCGTATTGGTTGGCGGAAAAACTCATAAGGATTTTTATACCAAGAAAACTACATTTACAGATGAAGACGAATGGGTGGAGATCCCTGGCGGTGTACCAGCGATCGTATCGGAAGAAATATGGGAACAAGCCAACCATATTCTAAACGAAAGGCGAAAGAAGAAAATAGAATCAGATAAAGGCGCGGCAAAAGAGGTATACATTGGACATTTTTCCGGTCCATATTGCCTTAGTGGTAAGATGAGATGCGGAGTATGCGGAGAGATAATGTGGCATACATCGTATACTACACAGAAGTCAAAGATTAAACATGAAATTTGGATTTGTCGTAAATACAAGATGTACGGAAAGAGTACAAAACGTGGCTGTAATGCAAGAACAGTGTTTGAGGAAGATATCATTCCAATTATTAAGACATGTATTTTTGAAGCTTTAAACAATGAAAAAGATGCGATTGAAGCTGTGATTGCAAACATCAAACTTGTCACACAAAGAAATGCTCCAACTCTTTTCAGTGAAAATATTGAGCAACGGGTTCGGTCCCTTAGGCAAAAAACGGAAAAAATTCTTGATTTGTACGTCGATGGCGTTCTGAATAAATATGAGTATAAAACAAAGAAAGAAGAGATCGATTCACAGATTGCAGACTTAGAACGTAAACAGGTAGGAGCTTTTGGCGTCGAGGAAATAACGCGAAAACAAGATGAAAGAATAGTAAATTTGCGAAAAGTTTTAGCGTCAAAATTTGAATCGCCAGAAAAATTGCCAGATTCGTTTATCCGCAACTTCGTTTATGATGTTACTGTATATGATGACAAAATTAAAATAACACTGTATGACGGCAGTGAATATATGCGTGAATTAATTGAAAGAAAACACAGAAATAAAGGGGGAGAAAACACTGAAAATTTTACGAATGTCAGCGCGTGACCGATAGCGTCCAGCAGCGGACCGGAAACGCGCTGCAGATAGCGCTCAATGGCATAGGGCGTGCAGCTGCACGCGCGGGTGGGGTGCCCAAAATAGCCGCATGGGCAGGGATTCATGGCGGCGGCCAGCATGATGCTGCTGGGGAATGACGCGCTGCCCGCCACGCGGCTGACGGTGACCGTGCCGTCCTCCAGCGGCTGGCGCAGGATCTCCAGAGCGTCGCGGTGAAATTCGGGCAGCTCATCCAAAAACAGGACGCCGTTGTGTGCGAGGCTCACCTCGCCGGGACGCGGCGTGCTGCCGCCGCCCACAAGGCCCGCCGCACTTACCGAATGATGCGGCGCGCGGAACGGGCGGTGGCTCACAAGCCCGCTGCCGCGGGGCAGCATGCCCGCCACAGAATATACCTTCGTCGTCTCCACAGCCTCCGTGCGGGAGAGCGGCGGCAGAATGCCCGGCAGACGTTTGGCCAGCATGGATTTTCCCGTGCCCGGCGCGCCGATCAATAAAATATTGTGGCCGCCGGCGGCGGCGATCTCCATGGCGCGCCGGGCCTCCAGCTGGCCCCGGACATCTGCAAAGTCCGGTACGTCCCGGGGCCCGCCGGGTGCAAAGGCCGCGGGCTGTGCCGGTTCTATGGGCGCTTCGCCCGTCAAATGGCGCACTGCGTCCAGCGCCGTATGGACAGGGTAAACACAAAGCGCGCCGGCTGCCGCGGCCTCGGCCGCGTTTTCGGCGGGAACGAACAGGCGGCGCACGCCCTGCTGCACCGCGGCCAGCGCCATGGGCAGCACGCCCGTCACACTGCGCACGCCGCCGTCCAGCGAAAGCTCGCCGATGAAGGCGTCCTCCGGGCCGGGGACGGGCAGCTGCCCGGAGGCAGCCAGAATGGCAAGAAGAACAGGCAGGTCGTACACAGGGCCGGTCTTGCGGATATCGCCGGGAGCGAGATTGACGGTGATCCGGCTGACGGGCCAGACGAAGGACAGGTTTTTCAGCGCGCTGCGCACGCGGTCCGTGGCCTCACGCACAGCGCTGTCCGGCAGGCCCACGATGGTGAATTGAGGCAGTCCGCCGCTGATATCCGCCTCCACGCTCACACTGAAGCCATTCAGCGCATATACGCCCAGGCTGTTGATCCTTGCAAACATCCTTCCGCCGCCTTTCGCCGTTTTCCGCCGCACTTCGCGCCGGTACGCCCATATGGGTGTGTTTTTAGTATAACTTGCGCGTCATTTTTGTACAAGTGCGAATTGACAGGCCCAGGCCCATGGCTTATGATAAGAAGTATAAAAGGCGGCACGCCGCGCGGCGCTTCGGCCGCCTGAGACTGAAAAGGGGAAGCGCAGCTTTCCCGGAAAGCGGGGGCATATTGATGTATCAGCAGGAATATGAACGGTGGCTTGCCGCCGAACTGGAGGATAAGGACCTGAAGCCCGAGCTGCTCAGCATTCAGGGCATTGACGCAGAGATACAGGACCGTTTCGCGGTGGAGCTGGAGTTCGGCACCGCGGGCCTGCGCGGCGTGCTGGGTGCGGGCACGAACCGCATGAACATCTATATGGTGCGTAAGGCCACGCAGGGTTTGGCAAATTATCTGAACAAGCAGGGCGGCAAAAAAAGCGTTGCCATCTCCTACGACAGCCGCATCAAAAGCGACGTGTTTGCGCGGGAGGCCGCGCGCGTGCTGGCAGGCAACGGCGTCAAGGCGTATCTTTACAAGGAGCTGATGCCCGTTCCGGCGCTCAGCTTTGCCACGCGCCATCTGCACTGCGACGCCGGCATCATGGTGACGGCCAGCCACAACCCGGCCAAATACAACGGCTATAAGGCCTACGGGCCGGACGGCTGCCAGATGACCAGCGAAGCCGCCGACGCGGTCTATGCCGAGATGCAGGCCACCGATATTTTCGCGGGCATCAGGCTGGCGGATTTCGACGCGGCACTGGAGCAGGGCGGCATCGAGTACATCGGCCAGGACACCATCGAGGCGCTGTATGAGAACATCAAGGCCCAGAGCGTTCGCCCGGGTTTGTGCAAAACCGCGGGGCTGAAGCTGGTGTATTCGCCGTTGAACGGTTCGGGCCTCGTGCCTGTCACCCGCGTGCTGGGGGATATCGGCATTACGGATATCACCATTGTGCCCGAGCAGCAGTATCCGGACGGTAATTTCCCCACTTGCCCGTATCCCAACCCCGAGATTCGTGAGGCGCTGGCCCTGGGCCTTGCGCTGGCGGAAAAATCCGGCGCGGATCTGATGCTTGCCACCGACCCGGACGCCGACCGCGTGGGCATTGCCGTGCGCTGTAAGGACGGCAGCTATCAGCTGCTTTCCGGCAACGAGGTGGGCGTGCTGCTGCTGGATTATATCTGCAAGGGCCGCACCGAGAACGGCACCATGCCCAAAGCCCCGGTGTGCGTTAAATCCATCGTCTCCACGCCGCTGGCGGACGTTGTGGCCGCGCATTACGGGGTGGAATGCCGAAATGTGCTTACGGGCTTCAAATGGATCGGCGACCAGATCGCCGGGCTGGAGGCCGCAGGCGAGGTGGAGCGCTTTATCTTCGGCTTTGAGGAGAGCTACGGCTACCTGGCGGGCAGCTATGTACGTGACAAGGATGCCGTCGTAGGCTCCATGCTCATCTGCGAAATGGCGGCCTATTACCGCAGCATCGGCTCGTCCATCAAGGAGGAGCTGGAGCGCATTTACGCCGAGTATGGCCGTTACCTGAACAAAGTGAACAGCTATGAATTCCCGGGCCTGTCCGGCATGGAGACCATGGCGGGCATCATGACAAAGCTGCGGGAGAACCCGCCGGCGGAATTTGCGGGATACAAGGTCGTAACGGTGGCAGACTACAAGGCACGCACCAAAACGGACGTAGCCACGGGCAAAACGGAGCCTATCGAGCTGCCGGCGGCCAACGTGCTCATCTACACACTGGCGGGCGGCGCCAGTGTAGTGGTGCGCCCCTCGGGTACCGAACCGAAGATCAAGACCTACTTTACCACGCTGGGCAAAGACCTTGCCGAGGCCGAGGCACAGCAAAAAGCGCTGGCCGCCGCTGTGGAGCCGCTTCTGAAATAAGCGGACAAATACCGCTTGCATTTCCCTCGGGAACGTGGTAAAATATGAGGGCAATCGTTCCGATGGCTGCTCCGTGCGCACAGGATGGCGCACGCTGGTAGCCTCCTATTGAAGGTTGTGATGGGCGCATGTATTAAGCATGGCCCCCAATGTCATAAACCAGAAAGAGGTGAATACAAGTGAAAGAGGGCATCCATCCGAAGTACGAGGAAGCGGTGATCACCTGTGCCTGCGGCAACACGTTCACGACCCGCTCCACGAAGAAGGAGATCCACGTCGAGGTTTGCAACAAGTGCCATCCGTTCTACACCGGCAAGCAGAAGCTGGTTGATACCGGCGGACGCGTGGACCGCTTCAAAAAGCGTTTCAATCTGGGCGAATAATAGGTTCCTTACAAAGGGCGGTTTCAAGCGAACCGCCCTTTGTTTTGTTGCTGTTTGGGAGAAAAAGAATGGAATTGGGCGAAGCGAAACGAATCCTGATCCTGGGCTGCGGCGGCGCGGGCAAAAGCACGCTGGCGCGCCGTTTGGGGGCGGCCACGGGCCTTCCGGTGGTGCATCTGGACGGCTTGTACTGGCAGCCCGGCTGGGTGGCCATGGAGCGTGCGGCGTGGCGGCGCACGGTGGAAAACGAGATCGCGAAGGATGCGTGGATCATCGACGGGAACTTCGGAAGCTCGCTGGAACTGCGGCTCTCCCGCGCGCAGGCCGCGGTTTATTTGGACTATTCCCGGGCCGTGTGCCTGGCGGGCGTGCTGCGGCGCGTATGGACAACGCACGGCCGCGTGCGCCCGGATATGGGCGCGGGGTGCCCGGAGCGGTTCGACCTGAGATTTCTGCGCTGGGTGTGGGACTTCCCGAAGCGGGACGGCACACATGTGAAGGCGCTGCTGGCTGCGCACCCGGAGGTGAGGTGCGTCACACTGAAAAACCGGCGGGACGCGCAAGTGCTCCTGCGGCGGCTGGAGGGGGCGGATGATGGAAGCATATAAGACGATACAGGGCACGGCGCAGGCGCGCATCGAGGAGAAAAAATCTGAATTTATCGCCCACGCGGCCTTTGCGGACACAGAGGAAAAGGCGCTGGCTTTTTTGAACGGGATACGGGCAAAGCACCGTACGGCCAACCACAATGTTTACGCATACATTCTGCGGGACGGCGCGCGCATGCGTTATTCCGACGACGGGGAGCCGGCCAAGACCTCCGGCCTGCCCACGCTGGAGGCTATCCGCCACGCGGGCCTCGTGGACTGCATCGTTGTGACGACGCGCTATTTCGGCGGTACGCTGTTGGGCACTGGCGGGCTGGTGCGCGCCTATACAGCGGCGGCAAACGCCGTGCTGGCGGCGGCAAAGCAGGTGACGGTACAGGTGTGCGTGCGGGGCGTTTTGCGGGTGGAATATCCATTGTATGAGCTGGCGCAGCGGCTGCTGGCCGACGCGGGCGCCCGGCTGGAGGAGGTGCAGTTCGCCGACAGGGTAACGCTGCCCTTTGTGATGCTGGCAGGCGGTGAAACGCAGCTTTTGCCGAAATTGCAGGAGCTTTGCCGGGGCAGCGCGGATATTATGTTTTCCAAACCCTATTTTGCCCCTTTCTGAAAATTTTCTTAAAATTTTAAAGGGAAACCGGAGCCTTTGTCGTATAGTGTATATGACGCCGAATTTTTGGAACCATGAAAGACAGCGGCGGCCGAAAGCATGTGGGGCACGCTGTGCGGAAAAGGGGGCTGGCTGATGACGGTACGGGAGCGCACGGAGGAGATTGAGCGGATAACGCTGTCTCCGTTTGCAACATTGAGCGAGAACAGCCGGGGGCGGGCCGTACCCGAAAAACCATGCCCGCTGCGGCCCTGCTTTCAGCGGGACCGGGACCGCATCATCCATTGCAAGGCATTCCGCAGGCTGAAGCAGAAGACGCAGGTGTTCCTTTCGCCGGAGGGCGACCATTACCGCACGCGTTTGACGCACACGCTGGAAGTGAGCCAGATCGCGCGGACCATTGCACGGGCCCTGCGCCTGAACGAGGACCTCACCGAAGCCATTGCACTGGCGCATGATCTGGGCCACACGCCTTTCGGCCATGCGGGTGAGCGCGCGCTGAACCGGCTCTGCCCCGGCGGCTTCAAGCACTATGAGCAGAGTGTGCGCGTGGTGACGAAGCTGGAAAAGGATGGCAGCGGCCTCAACCTGACGTGGGAGGTGCTCAACGGCATCGTCACTCACACACGCGGTGAGTGGGCCGCTACGAGGGAGGGGCGCGTTGTCCGCTTTGCGGATCATATCGCCTATATGAACCACGATATCGAGGACGCGGTGACGGCGGGCGTTCTGCGCAACGAGGATATCCCGGCGGAGATCACCTCCGTGCTGGGGAGCACGAAATCTGAACGGATCACCTCGCTGATCATGGCCATCGTGGAGCACGGGGCCGAAGATATCGGAATGGATGCCGAGCGGGCCGCCGCTTACGAGGCGCTGCACGACTTTATGTACAGCACCGTGTATGTGGACAAGGTGGCGAAAAAGGAAGAGCAGAAAGTGGACAAGCTCATCCGTGAGCTGTACGCATATTTTAAGGATACGCCCACGCATATGCCGCAGGCTTTCCTGTATATCATGTGGCAGGAGGGCGTGGACCGCGCCGTGACGGATTATATCTCCGGTATGAGCGACGAATACGCCACCAGCACGTTCGAATCGCTGTTCGTGCCGCAGAAGTGGCAGATACTGTGATGCGGGGAAAGGAGCGTTATGGACGAAAAACGGTTTGAAGTGATCTATAAGCAGGGCAGCGGCTTTGGCGCCTATTTCCGTATCCTGCGGGACAGGGAGACAGGAGTGGAGTACCTGTTCATGGGCGAGGGCTACGGCGCAGGGCTTACGCCGCTGCTGGATGCGTCCGGCAGGCCTGTGGTTTCATCGTACACGGGTCATGGCGGCGAAGACGTGAAATATTAATGCAATGGCGCCGGCGCGGCGCAGGAGATAACGGAAGGGGGCGGCAGGATGATCCCGCGCGATTATATCACAGAACTGGTGCAGCGCAGCGATATCGTGGACGTGGTGCAGAGCTATGTACAGCTGCGGCACCGCGGCCGCACCCATACCGGGCTGTGCCCGTTTCACAATGAAAAAACGCCGTCCTTTGTCGTATATCCCGAGACGCAGTCGTTTTACTGCTTTGGCTGCGGCGCGGGCGGCGACGTCATCACCTTTATCAAAAAAATCAACAATGTTGATTATATAGAGGCCGTCAAATTCCTTGCGGGACGCGCCGGTATGGCGCTTCCGGAGGAGGATGACCAGACCGGCCGCCTGCGCAGCCGGATCATCTCCATCAACAAGGACGCGGCGCGCTTCTATTTTTCGCGTTTGAATTCGGACGCCGGGCGCGTCGGACGGGCGTACTGGCGCGGGCGCGGCCTTTCCGACGCGACCATCAAGCGCTTCGGCCTGGGATACGCGCCGGACAGCTTCCGAGAGACGCGGGATCATCTGAAAAGCCTGGGCTATACGGAGGACGAGCTTTTGGCAGCGGGCCTCATCAAACGCAGTGAAAAGGGCGGCACTTTCGATTTTTTCCGCCACCGCGTTATGATCCCTATTTTTGACCTGCGGGGCAACGTTATTGCTTTCAGCGGCCGCAAGCTGGACCCTGAGCAGCCCGGCGGCAAATATGTGAACAGCCCCGAGACGCTGGTGTACAAGAAGAGCCGCACGCTGTTTGCCCTCAACTTTGCAAAAAAATCCCAGACACGGCGGTATATCCTGTGCGAGGGCAATCTGGATGCGATTTCCATGCATCAGGCGGGCTTTACCACAGCGGTGGCTGGCTGCGGCACGGCGCTGACAGCGGAGCAGGTGAAGATATTGTCCGAATATGCGGATGAGGTCGTGCTCTGCTACGATTCCGATGAAGCCGGGCAGAAGGCGACACGGCGAGCTATCAGCCTGCTGTCGGCCTCGCCGCTCAAAATATCGGTGCTTAATATCCCCGACGCCAAAGACCCGGACGAATTCATCAAAAAATTTGGGGCGGAACGGTTTGAGATGCTTCTGAACGGCTCCAACAACGCCATCGAGTATGAGCTTTTGCAGGCAAAGGGGAAATACGACATCGCCACACCGGATGGCCGGCTGAATTATATCAAGGACGCGATCGGCGTGCTGGCCGGCCGCATCACGCCCACGGAACGGGATGTGTACGCCGGGCGGCTGGCAGAAGAAACGGATGTGGCGAAGCCCGCAATCCTCAACCAGCTGGACGCGGCCATCCGGGCGCGCGGGCGGCGGGCGGAAAAGGAACGGGAGCGCCGCCTTTTGGAAGAAGGCGCGGGCGGGCGCATCAATGTGCCGTACAGCCAGGGCGGCCAAAAGGCGCTGGGCGTCGCGTTTGCCGAGCAGCAGCTCGTGGCGGCGATCCTCAAGAATCCGGACTATATCCGGCTGGCCGCGCCGCGGGTGAGCGGCGGCACGTTTCTGGACGCGGGCCTGGGCCGGGCATACACGCTTTTATGCGAGAAAGGCGCAAAGGGCGAATATCTGGATCTCTCGGCCCTCAGCGAAGAATTGCCGGAGGAAACGGTCTCGCTCATCAGCCGCGTTCTCGCGCAGAACTACGACATCGGGCTGAGCGCTCAAGACGTAGAGTTGTATCTGGACCGTATCGAGCACAGCCAGCCCGTCAGCAGTACGGCGGGCGGAAGAACAGCCGCCGAGCTTGCGGATTACCTGCAGGCTTTAAAGGATAAAAAAACATAGCGCGGCGCACGCAATGCGCGGCTGCGCGGCCGAATCACAGGAATAAAGTAGGGAGTACACAACATGGGAGAAAAAAAGAACATCATCATGAACCTTGTGGAGCTGGGCAAGCGCAACCAGAAGGTGACGACGAAGGAAATCAACGACGCGCTGGAGGAAATCGGCTTTGAAGTGGAGCTTGTGGATAAGCTCTATGAGGCATTGGATGCGAACAACATCGAGATCGTGGACGAACCGGACGCCGACGTGGAGGAATTCACGCTGACGGAGGACACTGTGGACGTGCTGGAGAGTGCGCTGTCCGCCGAGGGAGTCAACATCGACGATCCTGTCAAGGTGTACCTGAAGGAGATCGGACGCGTGCCGCTGCTCTCTCCGGAAGAGGAGATCAATCTGGCGCTGAAGATACAGGCAGGCGGCCCTGAGGGCGAAAAGGCGAAGCAGCGCCTGTCCGAGGCGAACCTGCGTCTTGTGGTCTCCATTGCCAAACGCTATGTGGGCCGCGGCATGCAGTTTCTGGACCTTATCCAGGAGGGCAACCTGGGCCTTATCAAGGCCGTGGAAAAGTTTGACCATACCAAGGGCTTCAAATTTTCCACATACGCCACATGGTGGATCCGCCAGGCTATCACACGCGCCATTGCGGATCAGGCGCGCACCATCCGCATCCCGGTGCATATGGTGGAGACGATCAATAAGGTGAAAAAGGTGTCCAGCCAGCTGCTGCACCGCAACGGCCATGAGCCGACGGCAGACGAGATCGCGGAGGAGTTGGACATGCCCGTGGATAAGGTGCGGGAGATCATGCGCGTAGCGCAGGAGCCGGTGAGCCTGGAGACGCCCATCGGCGAGGAAGAGGACAGCCACTTGGGTGATTTTATTCCCGACGAGGATGCGCCCGTCCCCGCCGAGGCGGCCAGCCACACGCTTTTGAAGGAGCAGCTCTCCGGCGTGCTGAAAAGCCTTACGCCCCGGGAGGAAAAGGTGCTGCGCCTGCGCTTCGGCCTGGAGGACGGCCGTCCCCGTACGCTGGAGGAAGTGGGCAAGGAGTTCAACGTCACGCGCGAACGCATCCGTCAGATCGAGGCCAAGGCGCTGCGTAAGCTGCGCCACCCCAGCCGTTCCAAGAAGCTGCGCGATTTCCTGGACTGATGCGGCCCCCGCCTTTGCCGCTGTCTCAATGGCAGGACCGGGCGTACATATAGAATGGATAGAGTGGACTTTGAACAGCGCGGCCCGGCAAAACCGGAGCCGCGCTGTTTTTGCACCGCCGCTGCGGCACAGGAAACGCGCTTGACAAAATCGCCCGGTTGCGGTATCCTTTAAATACAGTAAAACGGTATAGTTCAAGGAGCGGTTTATGCATATCACACAGGAATCCGATTACGCGGTGCGCATCGTCTACTGCCTTGCAAAGTGCGGCACGCGGCGCGACGCGCGCGGCATCAGCGAAGAAATGTGCGTGACGCTGCGCTTTTCCCTGAAGATATTGGGCAAGCTGGTGAGCAGCGGCATTGTGGAAAGCTACAAGGGCAACCGCGGCGGCTATGAGCTGGCACGCCCCGCCAGCGAGATCACACTCAAGGACGTCATTGACGCGGTGGAAGGGCCGTATAGGCTTTCCCGCTGTGTGGGCGAGGGCGGCGCGGGGGAGTGCAACCGCGGCGCGTCCGGCTGCTGTACATTCCAAAAGGTGTTTCACGATATCAGCAAAAGCATCAACGAGCAGCTCGCTGCCGTCAACTTCCAGATGCTGTTGGAGGAACCGGCCGGCAAGTAAGAAGCGAAAATCACACACGGCGCCGTGCGTGCCAAGTGTGGTTTTTTCTTTTCCTCTTTTTTCCGGGTTCCCCTTGACGGCTTGTAAAAACCGTATTATAATACTTAAATGTATCATAATGGCTTGGTATGTCTCTGAGCGCAAAACTGTTACAATTTTTTTGTGCAAGTTGCTGAAAATCGGAGGGGTGCCAAAGCCGTTTTGCGTCATTTTTTGCAAGGCTTAATATAGATGAATTAAGGAGTGGTCGCAACTTATGGTGAAAGTCAAGCCCGTACAACTTGGCAAAACCGAACGCATGAGCTTCTCGCGCATCGACGAAGTCATCGACATGCCGAACCTGATCGAGGTGCAGAAGAACTCATACCAGTGGTTTCTCAAAGAGGGCCTGAAAGAGGTCTTCCGGGACATTTCGACGATCGAAGACTACACCGGCAACCTGGTGCTCGACTTTATCGACTACCGGCTGGATTCCGAGCCCAAGTACTCCATCAAGGAGTGCAAGGAGCGCGACGTCACCTATGCGGCCCCGCTTCGCGTGAAAGCGCGTCTGCTGAACAAGGAGACCGGCGAAGTGAAGGAGCAGGAGATCTTCATGGGCGATTTTCCGCTCATGACGGATTCCGGCACCTTCATCATCAACGGCGCCGAGCGTGTTATCGTCTCTCAGCTCGTCCGTTCCCCGGGCGTGTATTTCGGCAAGAGCTACGACAAGACGGGCAAGGAACTGTTCACCGCCACGCTGAACCCCAACCGCGGCGCGTGGCTGGAATACGAAACGGATGCCAACGACGTTTTCTATGTGCGCATCGATAAGAACCGCAAGATCCCTGTGACGGTGTTCATCCGTGCGCTGGGCCTGGGTGACGACGCGAAGATCCGTGATTTCTTCGGCGAGGACGAGCGCATTGAGGCCACCATCGCAAAAGATTCCACCAAGAGCGAGGAAGAAGGCCTGCTGGAGACGTACCGCAAGCTGCGTCCGGGCGAGCCTCCCACGGTGGAGAGCGCGTCCAGCCACATCAACGGTTTGTTTTTTGACCCGCGCCGGTATGACCTTTCCCGCTTCGGCCGCTATAAGATGAACAAGAAGCTGGCCATCGGCCGCCGCATTCAGGGCTTTGTGGCCGCCCGTGATATCGTGGCCCCCCTGACGGGCGAGCTGCTGTGCGCTGCCGGCGAAAAGATCAGTGCGGAAACTGCCATGGCCGCCGAAAAATCGGGCGTGAGCCTGGTGTATCTGGCGCTGGACGACAAGGAGATCAAGGTCATCTCCAACGGCACGGTTGCCGCCAACGATTTCCTCTCCTTTGACGCAACCGAATGCGGCATCAACGAGCGCGTCAATTTCAGCGAACTGCGCGCCATCCTGGACGAGACCAGCGATGTGGACGAGCAGAGGGAGCTGCTGGAGAAAAACCGTGACCGTCTCATCAGCAAAACAGTCACCGTGGATGATATTTTCGCATCCATCAACTACTTGAACGGCCTGGGCCACGGCGTGGGCACGGTGGACGACATCGACCATCTGGGCAACCGCCGGATCCGCAGTGTGGGCGAGCTGCTGCAGAACCAGTTCCGCATCGGCTTTTCCCGCATGGAGCGCGTCATCCGTGAGCGCATGACGCTGCAGGCCCAGGACATGGAAGTGGTGACGCCACAGGCGCTCATCAACATCCGTCCGGTGGTGGCATCCATCAAGGAGTTCTTTGGCTCCTCGCCGCTGTCTCAGTTCATGGATCAGAACAACCCGCTGGCAGAGCTGACGCACAAACGCCGTCTGTCGGCTCTCGGCCCCGGCGGCCTGTCCCGTGACCGCGCAGGCTTCGAGGTCCGCGACGTACACTATTCCCATTACGGCCGCATGTGCCCCATCGAGACGCCGGAAGGTCCGAACATCGGCCTGATTTCCTATCTGGCCACGTTCGCCAAGATCAATGAGTACGGCTTTATTGAAGCGCCGTACCGCAAGGTGGACAAGGCCACTGGCGTTGTTACCGATGAAGTGGTCTATATGACCGCCGATGTGGAGGATGAGTTCATCGTAGCGCAGGCCAACGAGCAGTTGGACAGCGAGGGACGTTTTGTCCGTCCCCGTGTTTCCAGCCGCTGGCGCGATGAGATCCTTGAGGTCGACAAAGAGCGCGTGGACTACATGGACGTCAGCCCGAAGATGGTTGTGTCCGTAGCTACGGCTATGATCCCGTTCCTGGAGAACGACGACGCAAACCGCGCCCTCATGGGCTCGAACATGCAGCGTCAGGCGGTACCGCTGCTCGTCACCGAGCAGCCCATCGTCGCCACCGGCATGGAGTACAAGGCCGCGTGCGACTCCGGCGTGTGCGTGCTGGCGAAAAACGACGGCATTGTGGAGCGTGTGACTGCCGATAAGATCACGGTGCGCACGTCCAAGACGACGACGGACGAATACGAGCTCATCAAATTCATGCGCTCGAACCAGGGCACCTGCATCAACCAGCGCCCCATCGTCAGCAAGGGCGATAAGATCATCAAGGGCCAGGTTCTGGCCGACGGCCCCGCCACGAAGAACGGCGAGATCAGCCTGGGCAAGAACGCCTTGATCGGCTTCATGACCTGGGAGGGCTACAACTACGAGGACGCCGTCCTTATCAATGAGAAGATCGTCCGCGAGGACGTGTACACTTCCATCCACATCGAGGAATACGAGATCGAAAGCCGCGAGACGAAGCTCGGGCCCGAGGAGATCACGCGCGACATCCCCAACGTGGGCGAGGACGCGCTGAAGGACCTGGACGAGCGCGGCATCATCCGCATCGGCGCCGAGGTAGGCGCGGGTGATATCCTCGTCGGCAAGGTCACGCCCAAGGGCGAGACGGAGCTGACGGCCGAGGAGCGCCTGCTGCGCGCCATTTTCGGAGAGAAAGCGCGCGAGGTGCGCGACACTTCCCTGCGTGTGCCGCACGGTGAGTACGGAATCATCGTGGATGTGAAAGTGTTCACACCCGAGAACTGCGACGAGCTGCAGCCCGGCGTGCGCCAGGTGGTGCGCTGCTACATCGCCCAGAAGCGCAAGATCAGCGTGGGCGACAAGATGGCCGGCCGCCACGGCAACAAGGGCGTTGTATCCCGCATTCTGCCGCAGGAAGATATGCCGTTCCTGGAGGACGGCACGCCGCTGGACATTGTGCTGAACCCGCTGGGCGTTCCCTCCCGTATGAACATCGGCCAGGTGCTGGAGGTCCATTTGGGCTACGCCGCCAAGGCGCTGGGCTGGAAGGTCATGACGCCGGTGTTCGACGGCGCCCACGAGGAGGACATCCGGGCGATGTTCCGTGAGACCGGTAAGCGCGAGGACGGCAAGAGCTATGTTTATGACGGACGCACCGGCGAGCGTTTTGACAACCCCGTTACCGTGGGCTATATGTATTACCTCAAGCTGCACCATCTGGTGGACGATAAGATCCACGCCCGCTCCACCGGCCCGTACAGCCTTGTAACGCAGCAGCCTCTGGGCGGCAAGGCCCAGTTCGGCGGCCAGCGCTTTGGCGAAATGGAGGTGTGGGCGCTGGAAGCTTACGGCGCCGCCTATACCCTGCAGGAGATCCTGACGGTGAAGTCCGACGACGTGGTGGGCCGTGTTAAAACCTACGAAGCCATCGTCAAGGGTCAGCCCGTGCCGAAGCCCGGCATTCCCGAGGCGTTCCGCGTGCTGATGAAGGAGCTGCAGAGCCTCGGCCTCGATATGCGCGTACAGGACGCCGACGGCAACGAGGTGGACATCAAGCAGAATTACGATGACGACGATATGGGCTTTGACAATTCCGACCTCGCGCTCGGCGACGACGTGATGGTGGAGAGCGAGCTCGCCGGCGACTACAGCATCGAAGACGCCGACGCGGACGCCGAATTTGAAGAAGAAGATGAGGAACCCAATCCGGAAGATCTGGAATCGGATGACCTGTTTGCCGATCTGCCCGAGGATATCTGATCCGCATCCGGCCCGCCGCCCGCCGCGCACCGCGCGGGGCGGCGGGGCACGCTTCAAAAATTGAGAAAGAAAGGGTTCGTTTCATGGAGTTTAACGCTTTTGATTCAATCAAGATCGGTCTTGCCTCCCCGGATCAGATCCGTGCCTGGAGCTACGGCGAGGTGAAAAAGCCCGAGACCATCAACTACCGCACCCTGAAACCGGAGCGCGACGGCCTGTTCTGTGAGCGCATTTTTGGGCCGACGAAGGACTGGGAATGCCACTGCGGCAAGTACAAGCGCATCCGCTACAAGGGTAAGATCTGCGACCGCTGCGGCGTTGAAGTGACGCGCGCCAAGGTGCGCCGCGAGCGTATGGGCCATATCGAGCTGGCCGCGCCCGTTTCGCATATCTGGTATTTCAAGGGGATCCCGTCCCGCATCGGCCTGATGCTGGATATCAGCCCTCGCCTGCTGGAAAAGGTGCTGTACTTTGCCGCATATATCGTGACCGATCCCGGCTTCACACCTCTGGAGGAAAAGCAGCTGCTCAGCGAAAAAGAGTACCGCGACATGCGTGAGCGCTACGAGGACGAGTTCAAGGCGGCAATGGGCGCAGAGGCCGTGAAGGAGCTGCTGGAGAAGATCGACCTGGAAAAGCTCAGCGAAGAGCTGCATCAGGAACTGGAGGAAGCAGGCGGCCAAAAGCGCGTGCGCCTGCTCAAGCGGCTGGAAGTCGTGGAGGCGTTCCGCATCTCCGGCAACCGTCCGGAGTGGATGATCATGGACGTCATCCCGGTCATTCCGCCCGATATCCGCCCGATGGTCCAGCTGGACGGCGGACGTTTTGCCACGTCCGACCTGAACGACCTGTACCGCCGCGTCATCAACCGCAACAACCGTCTGAAGCGTTTGCTGGAGCTGGGCGCTCCGGATATCATTGTGCGCAACGAAAAGCGTATGCTGCAGGAGGCGGTGGACGCCCTCATCGACAACGGCCGCCGCGGCCGTCCGGTGACCGGCCCCAACAACCGCCCGCTCAAGAGCCTGTCCGACATGCTCAAGGGCAAGCAGGGCCGCTTCCGCCAGAACCTGCTGGGCAAACGCGTGGACTATTCCGGCCGTTCGGTTATCGTCGTCGGCCCGGAGCTGAAGATGTACCAGTGCGGTCTGCCCAAGGAGATGGCGCTGGAGCTGTTCAAGCCCTTCGTCATGAAGGATCTTGTGGAAAAGGGCATTGCCAACAACATCAAATCCGCCCGCAAGATGGTGGAGCGCACCCGCACCGAGGTGTGGGATTCGCTGGAAGCCGTCATCAAGGGCCATCCCGTTATGCTCAACCGCGCGCCGACGCTGCACCGCCTTGGCATTCAGGCGTTCGAGCCGGTGCTGGTGGAAGGCCGCGCCATCAAGCTGCATCCGCTGGTCTGCACTGCGTTCAACGCGGACTTTGACGGCGACCAGATGGCTGTGCACGTGCCCCTTTCCGAGGAAGCGCAGCGTGAGGCCAAACGCCTGATGCTGGCTTCCGGCAACCTGCTCAAGCCAGCTGACGGCAAGCCCGTCACAGTGCCTACCCAGGATATGGTACTGGGCAGCTATTACCTCACCATGGTCAACGACGGAGACAAGGGCGAAGGTAAGGTGTTCCGCGACGAAAACGAGGCCGTCATGGCCTATCAGGAAGGCGTTATCACGCTGCAGGCCAAGATCAGGGTGCGCCGTACCATGGAGATCGACGGCACAGAGCGCAGCCGAATCATCGACACCACAGTGGGCCGCATCATTTTCAACCAGCCCATCCCCCAGGACCTTGGTTATGTGGACCGCTCCATTCCGGAGAACCGTTTCCTGTTCGAGGTGGATTTCCTCGTCAACAAAAAGAAACTGGGCCAGATCATCGACCGCTGCATCCAGGTACACGGCACGTCCGTCACTGCCGAGATGCTGGACCGTGTGAAGGCGCAGGGCTACAAATATTCCACGAAGGGCGCGGTCACCGTAGCCGTTTCGGACGCGGTGATCCCGCCCCAGAAGGCTGAATTGCTGGCATCTGCCGAGGAGCAGATCGGCAAGATCACCAAGCAGTACAACAAGGGCCTGATCTCCAACGAGGAGCGCTATAACGGCGTGATCAAGGTCTGGAGCAAGACCACCGAGGACGTGGCAAGCGCCCTGCAGGAAAACCTGGATGCCCGCAACCCCATCTTCATGATGGCAGACTCCGGCGCCCGCGGCTCCATGGCTCAGATCCGCCAGCTGGCCGGTATGCGCGGCCTGATTGCAAACACGTCCGGTAAGACCATTGAGATCCCCATCCGCGCGAACTATCGCGAGGGCCTGAATATTCTGGAATACTTCATCGCCGGCAAGGGTGCCCGAAAGGGTCTGGCAGATACCGCTCTGCGTACTGCGGACTCCGGTTATCTGACCCGCCGTCTGGTAGACGTCTCTCAGGACGTGATCATCCGCGAGGAGGACTGCGGCGCGGCACAGGGCATCATGGTTTCCGACATCCGCGAAGGCAACGAGATGATCGAAAAGCTGGAGGAACGTCTCCAGGGCCGTTTTGCGGTGAACGACATCCTTGATCCGGCCACGGGCGAAGTGCTCGTCTCCAAGGACAAGATGATGAGCGAGGACGATGCGAAGGCCGTTGTTGCCGCAGGCATCAAGGAAGTGGAGATCCGCAGCGTGCTGTGCTGCGATTCCAAGCACGGCGTATGCTCCAAGTGCTACGGCGCGAACCTGGCCAACGGCCGCTTGGTCGGTATGGGCGAGGCTGTGGGCATTATCGCTGCCCAGTCCATCGGCGAACCGGGCACCCAGCTCACCATGCGTACGTTCCATACGGGCGGCATTGCGTCGGCGGAGGATATCACGCAGGGCCTGCCGCGTGTTGAAGAGCTGTTCGAGGCGCGCCGTCCCAAGAATCTGGCTATCATGACAGAAATCGCGGGTACCGCGCACATCGACGATTCCAAGAAAAACCGGCACGTTGTGGTGGAGGGCGTGGACGAAAACGGCGCGCCCGCTGAAAAGAGCTACCTGATTCCCTTCGGTCAGCGCATCCGTATTGCGGACGGTGCGCAGCTGGAGCCGGGCGATATCCTCACCGAAGGTTTTGCCTATCCTCAGGATATCCTGGCCATCAAGGGGCCCATTGCCGTGCAGAACTACCTCATCAGCGAGGTGCAGAAGGTCTACCGCCTGCAGGGCGTGGATATCTGCGATAAGCACATTGAGGTCATCGTCCTGCAGATGATGCGTAAGGTGCGCATTGAGGACGCGGGCAGCACGAAGCTGATCGTCGGTTCGTCCATGGACAAATCCGAGTTCCGCGACGCCAATGAGGAGATCGCGGCGCGTGTTGCCGCCGGTGAGACGGACCTGAAGCCCGCCCGTGCGACCAGTATCCTGCTGGGCATCACCAAGGCGTCCCTGGCCACGGATTCCTTCCTCTCGGCCGCTTCTTTCCAGGAGACCACCCGCGTGCTTACCGATGCAGCCATCAAAGGCAAAGTGGACCCGCTCATGGGTCTTAAGGAAAATGTCATCATCGGCAAGCTTATCCCGGCCGGCACCGGTATTCCCGAAGTGGAAGCTGAGCTGGCGGCAGGGGACGAGGTGGACCTGTAAAGGCCCATTCCCAAACAGCAGAAAAGACGCCCGCCAAACGGCGGGCGTCTTTTGTGTGTGGATGACGGGCGGAAGGGAATGCGCTTCCGCGCCAGAGCGTGTGCCGCTGCCGGGGAGAACCGCTCTCAATACTGCGGCGCTTCTACGAGAAGAATGTGGGCGCGGGGAAGGGCGGAAAGCTGCAGCGGTTCACCAAAAGCAGAAAGCGCGTCGCCGTCCTCCAGCACGATGCCGTTCACTTCGGCAGCACCTTCCACAACCAGCAAATATACCTGCCGCCCCGGCTCAATGGGAAAAGCGAGGCGGGCTTCGCAGGTGAGGTCTGCCGCATAGACGTTTGCATCCGCGCTGAGGAACAGTGGACCGCTGTCCGGTTCTGGAGCGGCGCAGGCCAGCAAAAGCCACCGGTTCACACGGTTTTCCCACAAAAAGCGCTGCTCTCCATAGTTGGGTGCGCCGCCCGGCCGTGCAGGCGAAAAAGCCATCCGGACCAGACGCAGCGGCGCGCCGCTCTGGTTGAGCTCACTGTGCCGCAGCCCGGTGCCCGTGTGCAGGCACAGCGCTTCGCCCCGGCGCAGGACACTGTGATTGTTCAGGCTGTCGCCGTGGGTCAGCTCACCGTTTGCAATATAATAAAGCAGTACCTCATTCTTGTCAGGATGTGTGTTGAAGCCCGTGTGCGGGCGAATGAGGCTGTCGTCCAGCGCAGTAAGGGGGCCGAAACGGGCGGCGGGCAGGTGGCGGCGGCTTTCCAGCCAGCCCTGCCGCAGGGCGTCCAGCCGCGCCCGGCTGATCTTTTTTAGCATGGGAATGCCTCCTTCTGTTTCATAGGTTGCCCAAAAAGCGGCGCGGCAAACGGAGACAGTATGTTTGGTGCGCGTTTTTTTCGGCAACACTGTCACAGAGTATTGCAGCGGGGGGACGGCATGTGGTAAAATTACCTTATCTGAGGCGCAAAAGGGGACATGCAGAAAAAAACGTGTAAAAATCATGCAAAATGCTGAATTTCACCGGTGCTTTCTGTTGACAGGACCATCCAAACCGTGTAAAATATAAATGTTGCGCCGCAGGCGCGTTTTGTCGAGCCTGGACGCCCCGAAACCTTGGTGGTAAGCGGTTTGCCGCTTTCACATACAGGGGAAGTTTTTTCCCCGGATATTATTTTTTGAAAGGAGGAAAATCATGCCTACTTTTAACCAGCTCGTGCGCAAAGGCCGCGAGGTCTTGGTGAAGAAATCGACGGCTCCTGCCCTTCTGAAAGGCTACAACTCCCAGAAGAAGGCTTACACGGACCAGAACTCCCCGCAAAAGCGTGGCGTTTGCACCGCCGTTCGTACCATGACCCCGAAAAAGCCGAACTCTGCTCTTCGTAAGGTCGCTCGTGTTCGTCTCTCCAATGGTATCGAAGTTACTTCGTACATTCCGGGTATCGGCCACAACCTGCAGGAGCACAGCGTCGTACTGATTCGTGGCGGCCGTGTTAGGGACCTCCCGGGCGTGCGTTACCACATCATCCGCGGTACGCTCGATACCCAGGGTGTTGCCAACCGTGGCCAGGCCCGTTCCAAGTATGGTGCGAAGCGCCCCAAGGCCGGTGCCGCGAAAAAGTAAAAAACACTGAAATGTACAATGCCCCTTGAAGGCTTATTCATATAGAGTAACCTTTTCGCGGGACAGTACGGGAGTTTTATTACTTTCGAGTACCGATGATATCATTTTATGAAGGAGGGAAGAAAGATGTCCAGAAGAGGTAATATTGCAAAGCGTGACGTTTTGGCGGATCCTTTGTATAATTCCAAAATGGTGACACGTCTGATCAACAACATCATGTACGACGGCAAAAAGGGCGTCGCGCAGAAAATCGTTTACGATGCGTTCGATATCGTGAAGGAAAAGACCGGTAACGACCCGCTCGAGAGCTTTGAAAAAGCCCTGGAGAACATCATGCCGGTGCTTGAGGTCAAGGCGCGCCGTGTGGGTGGTTCCACCTACCAGGTGCCGATGGAAGTGCGCCCCGAGCGCCGCGAGACACTGGGCCTGCGCTGGCTCACCACTTATGCCCGTGCCCGCAGCGAGCGCACCATGCGTGAGCGTCTGGCCGGCGAGATCATGGACGCCGTCAACGGCAACGGCAACGCTTGCAAAAAGCGTGAGGATACCCACAAGATGGCAGAGGCCAACAAGGCGTTTGCTCATTACAGATATTAATCTGTGTCTTAACTTTTAGGAGGAAACTATGCCAAGAGACGTTTCTCTGGAAATGACCAGAAACATCGGCATTATGGCCCATATCGACGCAGGCAAGACCACGACCACCGAGCGCATCCTGTTCTATACAGGCATCAACCACAAAATCGGTGAGACGCACGACGGCGCTGCGACGATGGACTGGATGGCGCAGGAGCAGGAGCGTGGCATCACGATCACTTCCGCTGCCACCACATGCTATTGGAGCCATACCGAGTATCAGAACGACCCGGCCCTTGCCAAAAAGAACAGACACAGAATCAACATCATCGACACCCCGGGCCACGTGGACTTCACCGTTGAGGTGGAACGCTCCCTGCGTGTACTGGACGGCAGCGTTACCGTTATGTGCGCAAAAGGTGGTGTTGAGCCTCAGTCTGAGACCGTGTGGCATCAGGCCAACAAGTATCATGTCCCCCGCATGATCTACGTCAATAAGATGGACATCATGGGCGCGGATTTCTATCACGTGCTGGACATGATCAAGGACCGCCTGAAGGCGAACGCCATCCCCCTGCAGCTTCCCATCGGCAAGGAGGAGACGTTCAAGGGCATTATCGACCTGCTTGAGATGAAAGCCTACGTCTATTACGATGACCTGGGCAAGGATATCCGCGTGGAGGAGATCCCCGAGGATATGCAGGAGCTGGCTGAGAAATACCGCAGCGAACTGATCGAAGCCATCGCCGAAAACGACGAAGAGCTGATGATGAAATATCTCGACGGTGAGGAGCTCACCATCCCCGAGATGAAAGTGGCCATCCGCAAGGAGACCATCGCCAATACGATCGTTCCGGTCGTGTGCGGCACTTCCTATAAAAACAAGGGCGTGCAGAAGTTGCTCGACGCCATCGTGGACTACATGCCGGCTCCGACCGACATCGAGGACATCAAGGGCGTAAACCCCGACACCGAGGAAGAGGAGACCCGTCCTTCCGACGACAATGCTCCTTTCGCGGCGCTGGCGTTCAAGATTGCGACCGACCCGTTCGTGGGTAAGCTTTGTTTCTTCCGCGTTTACTCCGGTGTTGTCGAAGCCGGCAGCACGGTGTACAACTCCGTGAAGGATAACCGCGAGCGCATGGGCCGCATCCTTCAGATGCACGCCAACCACCGTCAGGATATCGATATCTGCTACGCCGGCGACATCGCGGCGGCTGTGGGCCTGAAGAACACGACCACGGGCGACACGCTGTGCGACGAAAAGCATCCGATTATCCTGGAGAGCATGGAGTTCCCCGAGCCCGTTATCCGTGTGGCCATTGAGCCGAAAACCAAGGCCGGCCAGGAAAAAATGGGCATCGCGCTGGCAAAGCTGGCTGAGGAGGACCCCACGTTCCGAACCTATACCGACGAAGAGACCGGCCAGACCATCATCGCGGGCATGGGCGAGCTCCATCTGGAGATCATCGTCGACCGCCTGCTGCGTGAGTTCAAGGTGGAGGCCAACGTGGGCGCCCCGCAGGTTGCCTACCGCGAGACCATCCGCCGTCCCGCCGACCAGGACACCAAGTACGCGCGTCAGTCCGGCGGTAAAGGCCAGTACGGTCACGTCAAAATCAAAATCGAGCCGAACGAAGCAGGTAAGGGCTATGAGTTCGTCAACGCCATCGTTGGCGGCGCCATCCCGAAAGAGTTCATCGGCCCCATCGACCAGGGCATCCAGGGCGCCATGCAGGCCGGCGTGCTTGCAGGCTATCCCGTTGTGGACGTCAAGGTCACGCTGTACGATGGTTCCTACCATGAGGTCGACTCCTCCGAAATGGCGTTTAAGATCGCCGGTTCCATGGCCTTCAAAGAGGCTATGCGTAAGGCGGATCCCGTTATTTTGGAGCCGATTATGAAGGTTGCCGTCATCGTGCCCGACGAGTATATGGGCGACGTTATCGGCGATATCAATGCCCGGCGCGGCCAGATCCAGGGCACCGAGTCCCGCAGCGGCACGCAGCAGATCGATGCGCTCGTTCCGCTGTCCAATATGTTCGGTTACGCCACCGACCTGCGCAGCAAAACGCAGGGCCGCGGCCAGTATTCCATGGAGCCCAGCCACTACATCGACGTGCCCAAGAGCATCGCCGAGAGCATCATGGCGGGCCGTGCAAAGAAAGAGGGCTAAGCCTTTTTCCGCCAGCCTCTGGCAAACAAATAAAACACTTGATTTTTTAGGGTGCATTTAGTACAATGGCCTTAAGAAACGGTCTCAAAACAAAGGAGGACAATAACAATGGCGAAAGCGAAATTTGAGCGTAACAAACCGCATATCAACATCGGCACCATTGGTCACGTTGACCATGGCAAGACGACCCTGACCGCTGCCATCACGAAGGTGCTGGCCATGAAGGGCGACGCCGAGTTCACCGATTATGCCAACATCGATAAGGCTCCCGAGGAGCGCGAGCGCGGCATCACGATCAACACCTCTCACGTGGAGTACGAGACGGACAACCGTCACTATGCCCATGTTGACTGCCCGGGCCACGCCGACTATGTGAAGAACATGATCACCGGCGCTGCTCAGATGGACGGCGCGATTCTGGTCGTGTCTGCTTCCGACGGCCCCATGCCCCAGACCCGTGAGCACATCCTGCTCTCCCGTCAGGTCGGCGTTCCCTATATCGTCGTGTTCATGAACAAGTGCGACCAGGTGGACGACGAAGAGCTGCTGGATCTCGTCGAGATGGAGATCCGTGAGCTGCTGACCGAGTATGAGTTCCCCGGCGACGACACGCCCATCATCCGCGGTTCTGCTCTGCAGGTTCTGGAGTCCAGCTCCACGGACATCAACGCCCCCGAGTACAAGTGCATCCTCGATTTGATGGAGGCTGTGGACAGCTATATCCCCACTCCCGACCGCAAAGAGGATATGCCGTTCCTGATGCCTGTTGAGGACGTGTTCACCATCACCGGCCGCGGCACTGTTGCTACCGGTCGTGTGGAGCGTGGCGTCATCAAGGTTGGCGAGGAAGTCGAGATCGTCGGTCTCGTCGAAGAGAAGCGTAAGACCACCGTTACCGGCCTTGAGATGTTCCGCAAGCTGCTGGACTTCGCTCAGGCTGGCGACAACGTGGGTGCTCTGCTCCGCGGCATCCAGCGCAATGAGATCGAGCGCGGCCAGGTTCTGTCCAAGCCCGGTTCCATTCATCCGCACACCAAGTTTGCCGGCCAGGTCTATATCCTGAAAAAGGAAGAGGGCGGCCGTCACACTCCGTTCTTCAACAACTATCGCCCGCAGTTCTATTTCCGCACTACGGACGTGACCGGTGTCATCACGCTGCCGGAAGGCACCGAGATGTGCATGCCCGGCGACAACGTCTCCATGGATGTTGAGCTGATCACCCCGATCGCTATCGAGGAAGGTCTCCGTTTCGCTATCCGCGAAGGCGGCCGTACCGTTGGCTCCGGCGTTGTTACGAAGATCAACGAGTAATTATCTCTGAAAAAAGCGCCTGCTGAGAAGCGGGCGCTTTTTTATTGTAGAAAAACCACCGGGGAGTTTTTATTTCAGCGGCTTGCTTTTTCAATGAAAAAGTGATATATTTATCACTGAAAGGTACAAATATATCACTTTTAGGGGGAAGTTGAAATGAAAAAGGCACACCGCAATTTTCAAGTCAAGCCCTGGATGGGCTGCATGGGTTTTTTGGGCTTCCTCGGCTTCTTGCCGAAGCACGGGGGCGGACGGAATTATCTGTTTTTTGTTTTCTTCGCATTTTTTGCCTGGTTTTTCTGGGGATTGCTGTATAAAGAGCCGGCAGATGAGCGCCTTGTGGAAAATGAAACGCGCGCTATGCGTATTGTGGGAGGCCTGTTTGCACTGCTCAGTTTTTTGCTTCTGTTTTTGCTGGACAGGCAGGGGATTGGCCGGGATACGGTGCTTTTGTTCGGGGCTTTGGGGTATTCGGTGTGCTCTGTGGCGGCTCCAGCTCTTACTTATTACCTGGACAGGAAGGCGTGAACCGTGGACGGCTTTGTTTGTAATTTGAAAAAGTACCGCCAGCTTGCGGGAATGACGCAAGAGGAGTTGGCATTCCGTGTGCATGTCAGGAGAGAAACGATCATTCGTCTGGAAGCCGGAAAGTACAATCCATCTCTGAAGTTGGCTATTGAGATCTCGCGTGCCGTGCGTGCGCCCATTGAATCGCTTTTTGAGTTTGAATGACGGATGAAGCTGCGTGAGATTTGGTAAAATAACTAGGAATCCGGTGGGAAACGCGGTTATTTTCTGCACGCAATTTCATGCCTGATGTGCTATACTAAGAAAAAACATTGTACAGAGTGGGAAGAATTTTGGGGGAGGAATTTATGTCCGAATCAGTGATCGTCGTCGATTTTGGCGGCCAGTACAATCAGTTGATCGCGCGGCGCGTGCGCGAGTGCCATGTGTACAGCGAAATCGTCCCTTATACGAAAGCGTTGGATGTTATAAAAGCGAAGCGACCGCGGGGAATTATCTTTACAGGCGGACCCAACAGCGCCTATGAAGATGGGGCTCCTGCCATCAGCACAGAGGTGTTTGATTTGGGCATCCCTGTACTGGGTATCTGCTACGGCGCCCAGCTTATGATGCATCTGTTGGGCGGCCATGTGTGTAAAGCACCTGTGCGTGAATACGGCAAAACAGAGGTGTTTGTCGATCCTGCGTCCAAGCTCTTCGCGGATATTTCATCCAGCACAGTATGCTGGATGAGCCACACGGATTATATCGAATCGGTTGCTCCGGGCTTTGTTATCTCTGCACACAGTGCAAATTGCCCGGCCGCGGCGATGGAGCAGCCGGAAAAGCGTCTGTATGCGCTGCAGTTTCATCCCGAGGTCCTGCACACGCAGGAGGGTACAAAGATGCTCTCGAATTTCATTTATAATGTGTGCGGCTGTACGGGCGATTGGAAGATGGATTCTTTCGTGGAACAGTCCATTCGCATGTTGCGGGAAAAAATCGGAGACGGGCGCGTGCTGTGTGCACTTTCGGGCGGCGTGGATTCTTCTGTTGCGGCCGTCATGCTGGCAAAAGCTGTGGGCAAGCAGCTTACCTGTGTGTTCGTGGATCACGGCCTCATGAGAAAAAATGAAAGTGAGGAAGTGTGCGCGGTGTTCGGCCCGGAGGGACCGTACGATTTGAACTTTGTGTGTGTAAACGCGCGGCAGCGTTTTTATGACAAGCTGGCGGGCGTGGAGGAACCGGAGCAAAAACGAAAGATCATCGGCGAAGAGTTCATCCGCGTATTTGAAGAGGAAGCGAAAAAAATCGGAACAGTGGATTTTCTGGTACAGGGAACAATCTACCCGGATGTGGTGGAAAGCGGCCTGGGCGGTGAATCCACGGTCATCAAGAGCCACCATAACGTAGGCGGTCTGCCGGACTATGTGGACTTCAAAGAGATTATCGAACCGCTGCGCGACCTGTTCAAGGACGAAGTGCGCAACGCGGGCCGCGAGCTGGGAATCCCGGAGCATTTGGTCAGCCGCCAGCCTTTCCCCGGACCAGGCCTTGCCATCCGCATCATCGGCGCGGTGACGCCGGAGAAAATCGCAATTTTGCAGGATGCGGACGCCATTTACCGCGAGGAAGTCGCAAAGGCAGGCGTGGCGCAGGGCCTTGGCCAGTATTTTGCGGCACTGACAAACATGCGCAGCGTTGGCGTGATGGGCGACGAACGTACCTATGACTATGCTGTTGCGCTGCGTGCTGTTACTACGGCAGATTTTATGACGGCAGAAGCCGCGCACTTGCCCTGGGAGGTCATCGACACGGTTACCAGCCGGATCGTGAACGAGGTGCCGCACATCAATCGTGTGCTGTACGACTGTACGGGAAAGCCGCCCGCGACGGTGGAATTCGAGTGAGAAAAGGCCGCAAAGAGCGCAGAAAAGCCCTTTGCGGCCTTTTGGCTGCAGCGCTTGGGCCAAAAGGTGCTTTTCTTCCGGGCAGGTTGCGGAAAAGCGTCGAATCGTGGTAAAATAAAAAAAATATTGCCGGAGGAGGCTTCTATCCATGAAGCAGGACATGATCGTGATTCTGGACCTGGGCAGCGAGGAAAACCCGCGTCTTGCCCGGGAGATTCGCGCGTTGGGAGTGTACAGTGAGATCTATCCCCACGATATTACACTGGCGGAGTTGAATGCGCTGCCCAATGTAAAGGGGATTATTCTGAACGGCGGCCCCAACCATGTGGTGGACGGTGTGGAGATCGACGCGTGCAGCGATATCTATGGCTGCGGCCTGCCGCTTTTACAGCCTGGCCACAAAGGCGGCGCGCCGTGGCCCACGGATGCGGCGCAGCGGAAAGCCGTCCTGTCCGAATTTGTATTCGATGCCTGCGGTGCGCAGCCCAACTGGAACATGGAGAACTTCATTGCAGACCAGGTCGAGCTGATCCGCCGACAGGTGGGAGATAAAAAAGTGCTTCTGGCATTGTCCGGCGGCGTGGATTCCTCGGTCGTGGCGGCGTTGCTCATCAAGGCCATCGGCAAGCAGCTGGTGTGCGTGCATGTAAACCATGGTCTGCTGCGCAAAGGAGAACCGGAGCAGGTTGTGGAGGTGTTCCGCAACCAGATGGACGCCAACCTCATTTATGTGGACGCGGTGGACCGCTTCCTGAATAAACTGTCGGGCGTTGCCGAGCCGGAGCAGAAGCGCAAGATTATCGGCGCGGAGTTTATCCGTGTGTTTGAAGAAGAAGCACGCAAGCTGGACGGCATCCATTTCCTGGCGCAGGGCACGATTTATCCGGATATCATTGAGAGCGGAACGAAAACAGTGAAAGCTGTTAAGTCGCACCACAATGTGGGAGGCCTGCCGGAGGATTTGGATTTCGCGCTGGTGGAACCGCTGAAAATGTTGTTTAAGGATGAGGTGCGTGCCTGTGGTAAGGCGTTGGGCCTGCCCGACAGCATGGTATACCGTCAGCCGTTCCCCGGCCCGGGCCTTGGCGTGCGGTGTCTGGGCGCAATCACCCGCGACAGGCTGGAGGCTGTGCGGGAATCCGACGCGATCCTGCGGGAAGAATTTGCAAAGGCGGGCCTGGAGGGCAAGGTGTGGCAGTATTTCACGGTAGTGCCCGATTTCAAGTCAGTGGGTGTGCATGAGGGAGTGCGTACCTTCGACTGGCCGGTCATTCTGCGTGCGGTAAATACCGTGGATGCAATGACCGCCACGGTGGAGGATGTGCCGTTTGCGTTGCTGCAGAAAATCACACAGCGCATCACATCCGAAGTGAAAGGTGTGAACCGTGTCCTTTACGACCTGACACCGAAGCCCTCCGGGACGATTGAGTGGGAATGAAAAATACAGGAGGCCGGTGGATGCCGGCCTCCTGTATTTTGCTCTTCTGCTCTTGTCAGTCGTGTATCTTCAAGCCATGGAGCATTTTGATAAAGCCGGGATCATCGTGGCTGACGATCTCGCTATGCCCCACATCTAACCCGGAGATTTCCTCCATGTCTTTCTGAGAGAGCTGGAAGTCCCAAATATCAAGATTCTGCTCTATGCGCTCCTTGTGAACGGACTTCGGGATAACGACTACTCCCCGCTGAACATTCCAACGCAGGGCCACTTGGGCGGCGGACTTGCCGTACTTGCTCCCAATCTTCGTTAAAACCGGGTGGGTAAAAATGCCGAACTTACCCTCGGCAAAAGGCCCCCAGGCTTCGGGAACGACACCGTACTCCTTCATTAGTGCCAAGGCATCCTCCTGCTGGAAGAAAGGGTGAAGCTCTACCTGGTCAACGGCGGGGATCACGTCTACTGTTTCGCACAGATCGGCTAGCCGGGAGGGATAGAAATTGCATACGCCGATGGCTCGGAGCTCCTTCTTTTGGTAGGCTTCCTCCATAGCACGGTAAGCCCCTACATAGTCGCCAAGGGGTTGGTGAATAAGATATAAATCCAAGTAATCCAAACTCAGGTTGTCCAGGGAACGCTGGATTGCCGCCTTCGCTCCTTCGTAGCTGGCATCCTGCACCCACAGCTTTGTGGTGACAAACAGTTCTTCACGGGGAACGCCGCATTTCTTCAGAGCGGCACCTACCGCCTGCTCGTTCATATAGGCGGCGGCGGTGTCGATTAGGCGATAACCGAAACTGATAGCGTCCAGAACCGCCTGCTCACACTGTGTAGGGCCGGGAATCTGAAAGACACCAAAACCCTCCGGGGGCATTTTTACGCCATTGTTCAGAGTGATATCATCCATTTGGGAGAACCTCCTTGAATTTTATGATGTCATGATAGCAAGAATTTTTGGGAAAGTACAATATTTATTTCCAAATATGCTATAATTAAAACAAATACTGAGAGGGGCCTATGATGGAACTTTATTTATTGGAGCAGCTTATAGCCTTTTCCCGGCAGGGCACGTTGTCTGGGGCGGCGGAGAAACTGCATATCTCCCAGCCTGCTTTAAGCCAATCCATGAAAAAACTGGAGGAAAGTCTTGGGGTATCTTTGTTTGAACGATCAAAGAACAAGATTGCTCTTAATGAGAATGGCATCATGGCTGTTCAGTTAGGAGAAAAATTGCTGGAGCAGAGTAGGGAGATGGAGGAGAGGCTGCGCCTTTTTGACCGAAGCCGCCGCACTCTCTCTGTGGGGGGCTGCGCCCCGGTGCCTCTCTGGGACTTGTTGCCGCTGCTCTCCAGGCTCTATCCTCAAATGAACGTTTCCACGGAGATGAAAAACTCAGATGAAGAATTGCTGGCTGGTCTGAATAAAGAGATGTACCAACTCATTGTTACCCATAGTCCCCCGGATATTGATCTGTATGGGCAACCATTCCGAACAGAGCGTCTGTTCCTTTCGGTCCCTCTGGAGCACCCTTTAGCGAACCGAAAGGCGCTTACCCCGGCGGACATTGATGGGCAAAATCTTCTCCTGTATACAGATATTGGCTTCTGGCACAGCTTCTGTCGGGAAAAGCTGCCGAATGCACATTTCCTTATGATGAACGAATGGGACGCGTTTGGAGAAGTGGCGGGAACAGGAGCGTTTCCCTCTTTTATTACGGACGCTCACATGGAGCGGGACGGCGTTCCTCAAAATCGAGTTGTAATTCCCATTATTGACGAACAGGCAGAGGCGACCTACTACTGTGTGTGCAGAGCGGAGAGCAGAGACAGATATCGACAAGTATTTCGTGCGTTGGAAAAAATGAAATGAAAAGTGCTGTTCCTTGCACCGGTCGGGCCTATTTAAATGCGGGCGGTCCTTTTCAGCCTAATTGTGGTATAATATATCCGGTTAGCGCATGCGAGCCACAGGCGAAGCATGAGTTTAGCGGCATAGATACCATGTTTCTTAGTGAACACGAGCGGTACGCGAAGTGAGAGCTTAGAAATATGGCATAATAACCTCAAAGCCGCCGCTTGCGCGGCTGCGCGTGTGCATGGCACACGCTTGTGTGCTAACGCACAGGACTTCGAGAACATTGAACCATGCAAAACCGCAGCAGGTGCGGTTTTGTTGGGGTCGCCTCGCGGCGTCATGGTATAATAACCTCAAAGTTGCCGCTTACGCGGCTGAGTGTGTGCGCTGCACACGCTCCTGTGCTGGCGCACAGGGCTTTGAGAACATTGAACCATGCAAAACCGCGGCAGGTGCGGTTTTGTTGGGGCCGCTTTGCGGCGTCATGGTATAATAGAGTCGCAAACTACCAGAGAAAAGGTGATGTGCGCTGTCTACCGTTATCACACCTGATAACAAATTGATAACTATAGGCTGGATGATATGGATATATCAAATAATTATTTCCAAAGCAAAATTCGTTAGAATATGATACTCAGCAACGAGTGGGAGTGAAGATATTGGAATACAGAAGATTTGACAAAACCATCATAGTGCGGCTGGATAAGGGCGAGGAGATACTGGAGCAGGTAAAAGAGCTTGCCTTGAAGGAACGGATAAAGCTGGCCAGCGTTCAGGCGCTTGGTGCAGTCGACCGTTTTACTGTGGGTGTGTTCAAAACAGATGATAAGAAGTATCTTGCAAATGATTTCAGCGGCAGCTTTGAAATCGTTTCTCTGACCGGAACGATCAATACCATGGATGGAGCGTTTTATTGCCATTTGCACATGAGCGCGGGCAATGATAAGGGAGAGGTCTTTGGCGGACACCTGAACAGAGCGGTGGTGAGCGCCACCTGTGAAATGGTGGTCAATATCCTGGAGGGAACCGTGGACCGGTACTACGACGAACAGATCGGGCTGAATCTGCTTCGGTTTTAAGGCTGTATAGGGCAGCAGTTTTTTTACCGGAAGCAATGAAGCAAGCACATGGGAAAATCAAAACAAGCCCGAAGGACAGAGACCGCTGTTCTTCGGGCTTGTTTCAAATGCCGGCGTGCGGCGGCCCGAAAAGTGGAAAGAAGGGGAAGCGCATGAACGAAACCGAGATTATTCAACACCCGCAGATCGACGGGCTGCGGATTTTTTTTGACACAGTGGATTACCGCACGCCGCATGTTCATGAGGAATTCGAGCTGATCTGGTTGATGGAGGGAAGACTCTCCGTGCAGGCGGGGCCCTTCCGGCATGTGGCACAGTCCGGTGAGATGGTGCTGTTCGACCCGCAGCAGACTCATGAATTCCATAAGGTGGAGGAGAGCTGCACCTTTTTGTGCCTGCAGGTTGCTCCCACGATGCTTGCGGGATGCTTTCCCGCCATACGGAACATCCGGACAGGCGGCGTGTGCCCCGGCATATATTTGTCTCCTGACGTTTTTGCGCAGGTGCAGCGCGGCCTGCTGAACGTGATGCGCGCATATCTGGAGCGCCCCGCGTGTTACGAGCTGTGCTGTGCCGGACACGTGCACCTGCTGATGTACCGCCTGCTGGCTGCGGCGCCGCATGTTCTGCTCACGGCAGAGGAAAATGCCGAACGCGAGCGGCGGAACGCGCGCCTGCTGCGGCTCATCCGTTTTGTGGACCAGAACTATATGCACAAGATACGCCTGTCGGATTTTGCCCGGGCCGAACGCCGTTCCATGAGCTATCTTTCGCATTTTGTAAAAGAGGCGCTGGGACAGAGCTTTCAGGAGTATGTGAATACGGTACGCTTTCACTGCGCGTGCAAGCTCATCGCCGCGGGACAGCGGCGAATGCTGGATGTATGCGTAGCGTCCGGTTTTTCCGATTACAGGTATTTTTCAGCGGCGTTTCAAAAGCGGCTGGGTATGACGCCGGAGGAGTACAGCCGCCAGCCCCAGAGCCCGGTGCTGGATGAAATGCAGGTACACCACAGCCTCCATTCACTGGAGCGGTTTTATTCCCGTGAAAAAAGCCTGGAACTGCTGGACCGTTTCGAGGCGAAATACGCTCCCGGCGTATAAGCCGCACGATGCGCAAACCGGTGCGGAAGGCATGCGGGCAGATATCAGGCCGGAAACGGATACCCGCCGGGGCGTTTGCCTCCGGCGGGTTTTGCTGTTTTGAATAAAGAAACACCTTTCCGTCTGGACAGAATGGCAAAAGTTCAAAAACAGCTAATTTGTCTAATTTAAAATGCGGAATCGTCAAAGAGAGCAGGGCGCCGCAGCGGTATACTGAAAGAGACAACAGGAGGTGTGTCTATGCTGTATATTGGTATCGACCTTGGCACTTCGGCCTGCAAGCTTCTTCTGGTAGATGAAAAAGGCTGTGTGCGGAATACCGTTTCCAAAGAATATCCGCTCTGCTTCCCACATCCGGGCTGGAGCGAGCAAGACCCCGGGGATTGGTGGACGGCGTGCCGGGAGGGCATGCCGGAGCTGTTGGCCGGCTTTGACGCGCGGGAGGTGCGCGGCATGGGCGTGGGCGGCCAGATGCACGGCCTTGTTGCGTTGGATGAAACGGACGCGGTGCTGCGCCCGGCCATTTTGTGGAACGACGGCCGTACCGCCGAAGAAACAGCCTGGCTGAACGATACGGTGGGGCGCCCGGTGCTCAGCGCGCGCACGGGAAACATCGCGTTTGCCGGCTTTACAGCGCCCAAGCTGCTCTGGATGAAAAAGCATGAGCCGGAGCTGTTCGCGCGTATTCGGAAAATCATGCTGCCTAAGGACTATCTTGTCTACTGCCTGACTGGTGTGCATGCTACGGATTACTCCGACGCATCCGGTATGCTGCTGCTGGATGTAGAGCACAAGTGCTGGAGCCGCGACATGCTGGCTTTGTGCGGCATTTCGGAAAGCCAGATGCCGCGCCTGTACGAAAGCTTTGCACCCGTGGGCACGCTGCTTCCGGAGACCGCTGCGGCATTGGGCCTGCCGCAGGGCGTGACGGTATGCGCGGGTGCGGGGGACAACGCGGCGGCAGCCGTGGGCACCGGGACGGTGAGCACAGGAGCGGCCCATGCGGACAGCAGGTGCAATATCTCTCTGGGCACTTCAGGCACCATTTTTATTTCCTCGGAAAAGTTTGGCGTGGACGCCACCAACGGCCTGCACGCTTTTGCCCATGCGGACGGCGGCTGGCATCTGATGGGCTGTATGCTCAGCGCAGCCAGCTGCAACAAATGGTGGCAGGATGCGATCATCGGCACGAATGACTACAAGGGCGAGGAAGCAAAGATCGCACCCGAAATGCTGGGCAGGAATCATGTGTATTTCCTGCCATACCTGATGGGCGAGCGCAGCCCTATCAACGACACCAACGCCCGCGCAATGTTTGTGGGAATGACGATGGACACCGCCCGTGCGGATATGACACAGGCCATGCTGGAGGGCGTGGCGTTCGCCATACGGGATTCTTTTGAAGTAGCGAAAGGGCTGGGGCTTTCCGTTCCGCGCTCCAATATCTGCGGCGGCGGTTCGCGCTCCATGCTATGGAAACGCATTTTGGCCAATGTGCTGGGAATTCCGCTGGATGTGGTGAAAACCTCCGAAGGCCCGGGCTACGGAGCGGCATTGCTGGCGATGGTTGCCTGCGGAGAATATGAGACCGTGGCGCAGGCATGTTCCGCGCTGGTGCGCACAGTGGATACCGTGGAGCCGGACGCTTCCCTGACGGCGCTGTACGAGGAACGCTACCGACAGTTCCGACAGATCTATCCGGTATGCCGGGCGTTGTTTCCAAAGCTGCTGTAAACGGCGGCCCGGTATGCGTTTACAAAGACGAAGGAGAGAAGTGCGATGAAAATTTATTCTGTTACAGACGCGGCGTTCCGCCCGTACGGCAAAATACTGGAGGGTTACGACACCGCGCCTCTGTGTGCGGCCATGCGGTCCATCCCCATGCCGGAGCAGGGCACGGCCTACGAACCTTCCATCCCCGTACTGGAGGAATGTGCGCTGTACGGCGCGCTGCAAAATAACGCCTATGGAGGGATGCCCATACAGCTGGGCCTGTGCTGGGGCTACAACACAAGGCTGAACTGCCTGGAATACCACCGGGACAGCGAGGTGAATGTGGGCGCGCGGGATTTTATCCTGCTGCTGGGAAAGCAGGACGAGATCGAAAACGGGGTGCTGGACACCGGAAAAGTAAAGGCGTTCCGCGTGCCGGCGGGTATGGCCGTGGAGGTGTACGCCACCACGCTGCACTATGCGCCCTGCCATACAAATGCGGCGGAAGGCTTCTGCACGGCCGTTGTGCTGCCGCGCGGCACCAATACCGAAAAGCCGTCCGTTGTACAGCGCGGCGGGGAGGATGCTTTGCTGTGGGCGCGCAATAAATGGCTGCTGGCACACGCTGCGTCGGACGAAGCCGCGCAGGGCGCTTATGTGGGCCTTGCAGGAGAAAATATCGATATTTCGGACAGCCTGTGAGCTGGCCGGACAACAGAAAAGGAGAGATGGAGATGTTTGCAAATATTCCCGAAGTAAAGCTGGGCATCATTGCGGTGAGCCGCGGGTGCTTCCCTATGGCGCTGTCCGAGCGGCGCCGCGCAGCGATAAAGGCTGCCTATGGCGAGGGCCTGTACGAGTGTCCCGTCACGGTGGAAAATGAATTGGACGCCAGGCGGGCCGTGGAGGATGTGCAGGCTGCGGGCGTGAATGCGCTGGTCGTGTTCCTGGGGAATTTCGGCCCGGAAACGCCGGAAACGCTGATTGCCGAATGGTTCAGCGGGCCTATTATGTATGCGGCCGCGGCCGAGGGCGACGGAGACCTGCACGACGGGCGCGGCGACGCCTACTGCGGTATGCTCAACTGCTCTTACAATCTGGGCCTGCGGGGAAAAACAGCGTATATTCCCGAATATCCCGTGGGTACGGCGCCGGAGCTGGCTGAAAAGGTGGCGGAATTTGTGCCAATCGCCCGGGCCATCCTGGGCCTGAGAGGGCTGAAGCTGATTACCTTCGGCCCGCGTCCCGATGATTTTCTGGCGTGCAACGGGCCGATCAAAGCGCTGTACGACCTGGGCGTGGCGGTGGAAGAAAACAGCGAGCTGGATTTACTGGTCGCCTACAACAAGCATGCGGACGACCCGCGCATTCCGGCCAAAATGGCCGAGATGCAGGCGGAGCTGGGCGGAAACAACAAGTATGCGGGTGTTCTGCCCCGTCTGGCCCAGTACGAGCTGACGCTGCTGGACTGGGCCGAGGCCCACAAAGGCGCGCGGCAGTATGTGGCGTTTGCCAACAAGTGCTGGCCCGCGTTCCAGACGGAGTTCAAATTTGTGCCCTGTTATGTAAACAGCCGCCTTGCGGCCATGGGAATTCCCGTTTCCTGCGAGGTGGATATTTACGGCGCGCTGTCCGAGTACATCGGCGTGTGCGTTTCCGGCGCGCCCACCACGCTGCTGGACATCAACAACACCGTGCCCGCATCCATTTACGACAAGGCCATCAGGGGCAGATACGATGTGCGCCTGCCCGAGACCTTCATGGGCTTCCATTGCGGCAACACCAGCTGTGCGATGCTGAAAGACCCGCACATGGGCTATCAGCTCATCATGAAACGCGATCTGGAGCCGGAGCTGCCGGAGCCGGACATCACACGCGGCACCATGGAAGGCAACATCAAGCCCGGCGATATCACGTTCTTCCGTCTGCAGTCCACCGCGGACACACAGCTGAAGGCATACGTCGCGCAGGGGCAGGTGCTGGACGTGGACTGCGAGAGCTTCGGCTCCATCGGAGCGTTTGCCATTCCGGAGATGGACCGCTTCTACCGCCATGTACTGATTGCAAAGCGTTACCCGCACCACGGCGCGGTGGCGTTCGGGCACTGGGGCAAGGCGCTGTTTGAGGTGTTCAAGTATCTGGGCGTGACGGACATTGCCTACAATCAGCCCAGGAGCCTGCCGTACCCCGGCGAGAATCCGTTTGTATAATATTTACGGGTTTGTTTTGCGGCCGGACTGCCCGGATGAGGGTAAAGGAAAACTACGGCCGGGATGCGCCATCGCGCATCCCGGCCGTTCGATTGGAATTGTCGGAGATGAGAGGAAGGAGATTCATGGCGGAAATACAGCTTGAAAAAACAGCGCTGGGGCTGGAGATTGGCTCTACGCGCATCAAAGCGGTGCTCATTGGGCCGGAGCATGCTGTGCTGGCCAGCGGTGCGCACGATTGGGAAAACCGTCTGGAGCACGGATACTGGACCTATGCCCTGGATGACGTATGGGCGGGCGTGCAGGATGCATTTGCCCGGCTGGCCCGGCAGGTTCAGGAGCGGTACGGCACGCCGCTGCATACCGTGGGCGCAATGGGTGTTTCCGGTATGATGCACGGATACCTGCCCTTTGCGCGGGACGGCGCGCAGCTTGCAGCCTTCCGCACCTGGCGCAACACGACAACAGAACGCGCCGCGGCGCTGCTGACGGAGCGGTTTGCGTTCAACGTTCCACAACGGTGGAGCGTTGCGCATCTGTACCAGGCGATACTGGACGGTGAGCCCCATGCGCGGGACATTGCATACTTGACCACGCTGGCGGGCTATGTGCACTGGCGGCTGACGGGGGAAAGGGTGCTGGGCGTGGGCGAAGCGTCGGGCATGTTCCCCATTGACAGCGTGGCATGCGGTTACGACGCGGGAATGGAAAAAACATTTGACGCGCTTCTGGCGCAGGAAGGTATGCCTTACCGCCTTGCGGATATTCTGCCCCGGGTGCTTTGCGCCGGCGCGGACGCGGGCACGCTGACGGCGGAGGGCGCGTGTCTGCTGGATCCCACCGGCGTGCTGCGCCCCGGTGTGCCGCTGTGCCCTCCGGAGGGGGACGCGGGCACGGGCATGGCAGCCACCAACAGCGTGGGCGTGCGCACGGGCAATGTTTCGGCGGGCACCAGCGTGTTTGCCATGGCGGTGCTGGAACGCCCGCTCGCCAGGGTGTATCCGGAGATCGATATGGTCACCACCCCCACGGGGCGACCGGTGGCGATGGTACACTGCAACACCTGCACATCTGATCTGGACGCATGGGTGCGCGTGCTGGGCGAAATGGCCGGAGCCGCCGGCGCGAAGCTGGAAAAGCCGCGCCTTTACGACCTGTTCTATCAAAAGGCGCTGGAAGGCGAAGCGGATTGCGGCGGCCTTGTGAGCTACAACTATTACTCCGGCGAACCGGTGACAGGTGTGGAGAGCGGACGGCCGCTGTTTATGCGCCGTCCGGATGCACGCTTCACACTGGCCAATTTTGCCCGTGTGCAGCTTTACGCGGCAATGGCAACGCTGAAGCTGGGCATGGATATCCTGTTGGTGGAGGAAGGCGTGCGGCTGGACACGCTGCTGGGCCACGGCGGGCTGTTCAAGACTCCGGTGGTGGGGCAGAAGCTGCTGGCGGGCGCGCTGGACGTGCCTGTGGCCGTGATGGAAACAGCGGGAGAGGGCGGCCCTTGGGGGATGGCGCTTCTGGCGGCTTACCGCGTGCGCCGGGCCGAAGGCCAAACGCTGGAAGAATATCTGGCTGACACGGTGTTCCGGGGAGCGCAGGGCAGCGTGCAGCAGCCGGACGCTGCCGATACGGCGGGTTTCGCGCGCTTTCTGACGGATTACAAAAGCGGGCTGGCGGTGGAAAAAGCCGCCGCGGCCGCGCTGCGCTAAGGGAGGGGAGGCCATATGCTGGAAGAACTGCGCAAAGCGGTATATGAGGCCAATCTGGAGCTTCCTCGCCGGGGCCTTGTCACATACACATGGGGGAATGTGTCTGGTATTGACCGGAGCAAGGGCCTGATGGTCATCAAGCCGTCGGGTGTGGAATATTCTGCGCTGCGCCCGGAAGACCTCGTGGTGCTGGATATGAATGGAAACAGCGTGGAAGGGGCGCTCCATCCGTCATCGGACGCAAAAACGCATCTGGAGCTGTATCGGGCATTCCCTGAGATCGGAGGCGTGGTGCATACTCACAGCGTCCATGCGGTGGCCTGGGCACAGGCCGGACGGGATATCCCGTGCTACGGCACAACACATGCGGACTATTTCTACGGGCCGGTGCCCTGCGCGCGCGCGCTCACGGGCGCGGAGGTGGAAGAAGATTACGAGAAAAATACCGGAACGGTCATCGTTGAGACATTCCGTGCGAGGGACATTGATCCGGTCCATGTGCCCGGTGTCATCTGCCGCAGCCATGGGCCTTTCGCATGGGGCAAAGACGCGGCGCAGGCTGTATATCATGCCGCGGTGCTGGAGGAAGTGGCGAAAATGGCGCTTCTGACGGTTCAGATCGACCCGGGCGCGGCTCCTGCGCCCCAATATGTGCAGGACAAGCACTTCCTGCGAAAGCACGGCCCGGGCGCATATTACGGGCAGGCCCGCGGATAGAGCCGCACGGCCCGCGCAGAGCGCCGCCGCTGAACCATAAAAGAAAAACAAAACCGCTCCCTGCAGCCCATTCAATGGGCGTGCGGCGGGAGCGGTTTTCCATTTGCAAGTCAACCGAAGCGCGTGCGGATGGCCTGCAGGGAGGCAGGATCTTCCACCCAGTTTTCCACATAGCCGCAGCTGCAGCACACATAGCGGATGACCGGTATCTTGCCGAAGTTTTCAAAGTTGGAAGTATAAATATTGTTCCCGCTGGCGCAGCGGCCGCGGCGGTCCGGTATACGGACGATGTCCGAACCGCCGCATTTGGAGCAGCGACGGCTGTTTTTCATCTCAATACTCCTTGCTCTCGTAAAATTTCACAGACACGAAAAAGGAGGCGGCGCACAGCAGCACCAGAATAAGGCCGCCCACCGTGGCGATCATCGGCCAGGGAAGGCTCTCAACAAAAGCTGCGGCTCCGTCACCGAGCCAGCTGAAGCCCCAGACGATGAGCAGAAAGGGGAGGATAAAGCACAGTGTCATGGCAACGCGGGCCTTTTCTGCACCCAGCTTAAAAAACAACGGCAGCATGAACACGGTGACAAGCATGTATACGACGATGACGCCGCCGGTGCTGGCCGCGATCTCAAGAAAGCCGTTGCGGTAGGTAAAACTGTCCAGCACGCCGCACAGGACAGATGCGATAACGCCCGTACCCAGCAGAGCGCCGTAAAAAAGCAGATATTTCGCGCCCACGATGGCCCGGGGCGTGACGGGCAGTGTCAGCGCGTAGGAATCCCAGCTGGATGCTTCGTCCACGCTGAAGCTGGAAATGAGCATCATCACCACGCTCATCGTCAGCATCGGGGAAAGAAAAGAGAAGTTTTTCATCAGGCCCACGGAGATGGCCAAATACAGCACAGTCATCAGCGCGAGCTGCTTGAGAAAATAAGTGCGAAGAGAATACATGTCTTTCAGCATCAGTCCGGTCATGCGTCGTACGCTCCTTTGGCAAAAAAAGTCATGATATCGTCAATGGTGGCCTGCTCCGTCAGTATGCCGGGGTACAGGCGGGCCACTTCGGGCCGGTTGTCCACCAGCAGCTCGGCGTCGAATTTGCTGTCGCGCCGGCCCAATATATGCGCGCCGTCCAGGGCCGCGGCGCGCGCTTTTTCGCATTTCACCACGCCGTACTGCTCCAGGATATCGTCCTTTGTTTTGCTGAACACGATCTTTCCCGCGTGGATGAACGTGATATAGTCCGCCACTTTTTCCAGGTCGCTGGTGATGTGGCTGGAGAGCAGGATGCTGTGCTCCTCATCCTGAATGAATTCCAGGAACAGATCCAGCATTTCGCTGCGCACTACGGGGTCCAGCCCGCTGGTGGCCTCGTCCAGCACCAGCAGTTTGGGATGGTGCGCCAGCGCCGTGGTGAGCGCCAGCTTGGCGCGCATGCCCTTTGAGAATTCCTTAAACGGTTTTTCCATGGGCAGAGCGAACCGCTCGCAGTACGACGCGAACGACTCTTTGTCCCATCGGCTGTGCAGGCGGCTCATCACGGCCGAGATATCCTTCGCGCGCATGCCCTCGTAGAAAAAGCTGCCGTCCAGCACAACGCCGATATCCTGCCCGATGGCGCGGCGGTCCGTGACAGGGTCGCGCCCCAGTACCGAGATGGAGCCTCCATCCGTGTGCAGCAGGCCCAGAATGGATTTGATTGTAGTGGTTTTGCCCGCGCCGTTCTCGCCGATAAAGCCCATGATAGAGCCGCCCGGTACGGTAAACGAGACGTCCCGCAGGGAGAAATCCCTGTAATGCTTGCAAAGCCCGCGCACTTCGATCGCGCTGTTCATATTCTAATTTCCCTCCAATAAAAGTTCCAGCATCTGGCGCAGCTCCTGCGGCGATACGCCGCTGCGCGACGCGGTGTCCACAGCCTGCTGTAAGGCAGCCTCCACCCGCCGCAGCGCTTCTTCGCGCAGGAATTCTGCGTTCTTTGAGGCCACGAAGCTCCCCTTTCCCGCAACGGTTTCAATAAAGCCGTCGCGCTCCAGGTCTTCGTAGGCGCGTTTCGTGGTGATCACACTGATGCGCAGTTCCTTGGCCAGCGTGCGCATACTGGGCAGGGCGTCCCCCGCCGTGAGCGCGCCGGAAAGGATCTGGCTTTTGATCTGCACTGTGATCTGCTCGTAAATGGGCTTACCACTGGCATTGCTGATGATGATATCCATGAGGCACCTCGGAAATATTGTATATATACTGTATATACAATATATACCTGTATACACACGCTGTCAATAGGAAAAACAGGATTTTTATAAAAATGGCCGCGGCCGATCCGGCATATTTTTATATGCATCCGTCCACTTTGCGTCCCACACCGTAATTTTAGGGCCGTGGGCCGGAACACTCCACTGGTCTGGCTTTGCAAAGCTGCAAAAAGCGGGGCGGCCGAAGCCGCCCCGCAAAGGATGAGAAAAGAGGATGAAGAAGAAAGCCGGTCAGGCGCCGCCTGAAGAAGAACTGCCGCCGGCCTCTTTTTCGCTGAAATGCAATTCCATCGTGCCCAGTACGGCGCGGAAAATGTCCGCGCTGCGGCCGTTCTCTTCATCCGTAAGGAAATGCAGATCCACCACATAGCCGTCCAGTTCATAAAACATATACTGGGGATACCAGGGCTTGTCCGCGTCATCGGGCCAGGTCTTCATATGCAGGATGCGCAGCGCATTGCCGTTCAGCTCCGTGTCTTCGGTGGAAAGCAGGCCGTATCCCTCGGGGTAAAAGCTGTTGTCCGCATACGGCTCCGTCATGGCGTCTGTGAACGGAGACGCACCGGAGGCGGCGGGCCACAGGTTCAGAACTTCGGCAACCTTGATACCGTCCCGCGTAAAGGTTGTGTAATTGTCGTACTCCCAGTCCGTGGGCGCGCTGAGGATGACGAGGGCTTTTTCACCGGCGCCGCCGTCCGGATGCATGACAGGCAGGGATATGAAGCGGCGCGTCCAGCCGGAGGTATCCACAGAGGGGGATTCGCTGCTCGGGGACGAACTGGAAGACGCGGGCGCGGAGGAAGCGCCGCCCGCTGTGGATAACGCGCCGGAGGATGCAGCGCTGCCGGAAGAAGCCGGCGGCAGGGAAGCGCCGCCCGTGGAAGAAACGGGAGCTTTACCGCAGGCGGCGAGGAAAAACGCCAGCGTCAGACAAAATGCAAAGGCTGTTATTCTTTTCATTGTAGTCCTCCTTTGCCGTCCGGCAGGGACGGCGCGTTTTCAATGTAAATGCTGCGGGAGGGGAACGCGAAAGAGGCGCCCTCTCCGGCCATGATGTCCATGATGCGCAGATTGACGTCCTCTTTTACCGCGCGGTATTCCACGATGTCGGTGGTTTTGGTGTAGAACTGCACGGCAATGTCGATGCTGCTGTCTGCGAATTCGGAAAGGCGTACCTGCACGGTCTCGCTGTGTACGCCGGGGTGGTTTTCCAGCATGGCGCGCACCCGGTTCGTTACGGCTTCCACGGTTCGCTTGGGCGTTCCGTAGGTCAGGCCCAGCGTAAACTGCGCCAGCCGCATTTTCATACGTGTCCAGTTGGTGATGGGCTCTCCGCACAGCTTGGAGTTGGGCACAACGGTGAGGGCATTGGCCAGCGTGCGGATCTTTGTGCTGCGGAAGGTGATGTCCTCCACCGAACCCTCCAGAGATGCGGTGCTGATCCAGTCTCCCAGTTCAAAGGGCTTTTCAAAAATAATGACAAGGCCGCCGAAAAAGTTGCTGGCGGAGTCCTGGGCAGCCAGCGCAAACGTCAGGCCGCCCAGGCCCAGCCCGGCAATGAGGCTGTTGACATTGTAGCCCATCTCGGTGACGACGAGTACTCCTGCGAACAGCAGGATCACAGCCTTGTAAATGCGTTCCAGAAACCGGATGACGGTATCGCCCGCGCCCAGGTCAAAGCGGCTGCGCGTGCCCACAAGCGCCAGCTCTACACATTTGGAAGCCCCCAGCAGTCCCCAGGCCAGCAGCACGATGAAAGCGATACGCACGGCGTGATTCTGCGCGGTGCGCCATGCGTCGGTGTGGATGAAATCAAAGGGCAGCAGCCGCACGCCGATGTACAGGCCGATGAGCGCAATGAACAGAGCGCACGGCCGGATGAAGCTTTGCAGCAGCGTGGAAAGATAGGGACGTTCAATTTTTTGCGCGGCTCGGGTAAGGCGCGGGCCGACCACATGCTTGAACACACGGCTGGCGATGAAAAAACCGGCGAACCACGCGGCGCAGATAAGGCACTGCACCAGCGTGTTGCTGTTTTGAGAAATATTTTCAATGGTCTCCACAGTTTCGGTCAAAAACAGTACCTCCTTTTGCGGCTCCGCGCGCGGATGTGCCGAACGCAAAACCAACCGTTTGAGTAGATAATACATAGTATAACATATTTGCCGGGAAATTTGTGGCCATTCTATTGCAATCGCGCGAAAATGCGCTATAATATGGTACAGAAAGTCTGTTTCAGGGCGGGGTGAGATTCCCCACCGGCGGTGAAAGCCCGCGACCGGTATATGCGCAGCATGTACCGCTGATTTGGTGAAATTCCAAAGCCGACGGTGTGCGTGCCGTGTTTTTGCGCGGTGTGTCGAGTCCGGATGAAAGAAACGGCGGCAGTGCCAGATGTTTCGCCCTTTTGCGTTTCGCAGAAGGGCGTTTTTGTTTTGGCGGCGGCCCGGACACCCACGAGCAGGCCTCGAAATTTTATTTTGGAGGTTTTATCCATGCGCAATGTTTCCGCCAATACCCGCAAGCTCACCACGCTGGCCATGCTGGCCGCGCTGGCCATCGTCCTGGTGGCGCTCATCCATTTCCCGCTGGTACCTGCCGCGCCTTTCCTTGAATATGACCCCGCGGACATCCCCATTTTCATCGGAACCTTTTTGTTCGGCCCGGCCGCGGGGCTGGCGCTCACAGCCGTGGTATGCGTGATCCAGGGCGTAACGGTCAGCGCGGCCAGCGGCCCCATCGGCATCATCATGCATTTTCTGGCCACGGGCACGTTTGTGCTTCTGGCTGGCAATTTGTACCGGGCGCATCGTACGCGCAAGGCCGCGCTGCTGGGCCTTGCCGCGGGCACGCTGGCCATGACGGCCGTGATGTGTGTGTGCAACCTGGTGTTCACACCGCTGTTTATGGGTTCGCCTGTGGGCGAGGTGGTGAAGCTGCTGCTGCCGGCCATCATCCCGTTCAACCTGGCCAAGGCGGCCATCAACAGCGTCATTACGTATCTTGTGTATAAGCCCATCAGCCGTCTGGTGTTCGGCGAAAAAGAACCGGCCGCCTCTTGACAGGCGCATGGTGTTCTGCTATACTGTTATACACAAATGAATAAACCTTATCAAGAGCGACTGAGGGAACAGGCCCTGTGACGTCCGGCAACCTGCTGTAACAGCAAGGTGCCAAATCCTGCGGGTAACACCGAAAGATAAGCTGATGCAAAGGCCCGGTGTTGTCTGCCGGGCCTTTTTTACGCGCTTTTGCAGGAAACAAGAAAGGAAAACAAAAATGGCAAGAAAACTTTTTACCTCCGAATCCGTCACCGAGGGGCATCCCGATAAGATCTGCGACCAGATCTCCGACGCCATTCTGGACGCGCTGCTGGAAAAAGACCCGAACAGCCGTGTGGCCTGTGAGGTGACTGCCAGTACGGGCCTTGTGCATATCATGGGTGAGATCACCACGGAAGGCTATGTGGATTTCCAGAAGATTGTGCGCGACGTTGTGCGGGACATCGGTTATACCCGCGCCAAATACGGCTTTGACGCGGACACATGCGCCGTGCTTTCCAATGTCGACGAGCAGAGCCCCGATATCGCCATGGGCGTGAACCCGGGCGGCGCGGGCGACCAGGGCATGATGTTCGGCTACGCCTGCCGCGAGACGCCGGAGCTGATGCCGCTGCCCATTTCGCTGGCGCACAAGCTGGCAAAGCGGTTGACGGACGTGCGCAAGAACGGCACGCTGGACTATCTGCGCCCGGACGGCAAGAGCCAGGTGACTGTGGAATACGAGG
>Ga0129317_1000230_pt1 | contig 68296 bp, 57 predicted proteins | sample Cm1ome_FD_94430 | JGI IMG/M metagenome (GOLD analysis project Ga0129317, IMG submission 94430) | Eastern black-and-white colobus group fecal microbial communities from Wisconsin, USA - Cm1105 metagenome | ecosystem: Host-associated > Mammals > Digestive system > Large intestine > Fecal | place...
AAATGCTACGCATTTCGTCGGTGTGGCGTATCCGCCAAATAAAATTTCAAAAACAGGCTTAAAAATGCAAGCATTTTCCGCCTGTTTTATGAAATTTTGCTTGGCTCTGAACAGTTACAAATATTCTAACAAAAACAGTCTCAGAACTTCCCCCTGGAAAATTCCGAGACTGTTTTTCATTCATGACTGAAACTTATAGCAATTCAATAAAATAATGCAGGCAAGACGATTTGGCAGAGTGCGAAAGACAAGGATGAAATCTGCAGGCGTGCTGACACACGACAAAGATATCTGACGCAGTATTTCACGCTCTGACAGATCGGAGGAGATGCATTATTTTGCAGAATTGCTATAGATCTCTCTCGTTGCTTCTTTCAGCCACGCACGCTCTTCTTCCGTCAGATACGGTGCAATCTTTTCGTATACTTCTTTATGGTAATCGTTCAGCAGCTGCTTTTCTTTTACTGTCATCTGATCCGGATCGATCGCATCCAGATCAAACGGCACCATTGTCAGATTTTCAAAGCACATAAACTGACCGTATTCGTTTTTCTCTGCCTTTTTGCAGACGATCATGTTCTCATGCCGGATGCCGTAGCTACCCTCCACGTAGTAACCTGGCTCGTTGGAGGTGATCATGCCCTCTTCAAGAACCGCATCCTCGTTGCGGTCCGGAAGCCTTCTCCAGCGAAAGCCATTCGGCGATTCATGAACACTGAGGCAATAGCCAACACCGTGTCCCGTGCCGTGCTTGAAATCCTCTCCGCGCTCCCACAGTGGCTGACGCGCCAGATAATCGAGGTTGATGCCTGTACATCCGTAAAGGAATTTTGCATTTGCAAGATTTAAGTGGCCGCGAAGCACTGCCGTAAAATGAGCACGCTCATCGTCTGTAATTTCACCCATGGCAACGGTACGCGTGATGTCAGTCGAACCTTCCAGATAATGTCCGCCTGTATCGGCAAGCAGCAGTCCGTGCGGCTCAATCTCCACATCCGTTTCCGGAGTCGGAGAATAATGGTTCATCGCTGCATGCTCTCCGTATGAAACGATCGGATCAAAGCTGTTATCAACAAAATGCTCCTGCTCTGCCCGCAGATGGTTCAGATAATCCGCTGCTGAGCACTCTGTAATCTTCTCTTTACCGACATTTTTCTTCAGCCAGTAAATAAATTTTGTAACTGCCACACCATCCTTGATGTGCGCAATCTTTTCATTTTCCACCTCAACCGGATTCTTGATCGCCTTTGGAAGAAGTGTCAGATTGCCCTCATTAAGTACCGTGACGTTCTCCGGAATCCGTGCCACCAGGAGATAGTTTGCTTTTCCTTTGTCCACCAGCACCTTTTTGCCTGCCGGAATCTGTGCCGCTTCTTCATAGACCGCGTTGTACGGATGAATCGTCACACCTGCTTTTGCCAGCTTTTCTTTTAAATCATCTGAAAATACAGTTTCATTTGCATATAATCTGACTTCATCCTGACTCATCATCAGATAAGAAAGTACCACCGGAACCGTATGGATATCATTTCCGCGAATATTTAACAACCATGCAATATCCTCCAGCTTTGTCAGTAAAAACAGATCTGCACCTTTTTCTGCCATCTCTTTCCGGATTTCAGCAATCTTATCCTCTCTTGATTTTCCTGCCCATTTCAGGTCAAGCTCCCAGGCCGGTTCACTGGAAAGCGCCGGACGGTCTGTCCAGATCTCGCCGACCAGATCTTCACCACTATCCACGCGCACGCCCTTTTCACCAAGCTCCTTTACCAGCTTTTCCGCCTCAGATGCCCCTACACATCTTCCGTCAAAGCCGAGGCAGTCACCTTCCTTTAATGTATCTTTCAGGAATTCCTCTACCGTTGGAACACCCGGCTCACGCATTTTAAACAACGTCACATTCTCGCCCATCTGACGCTCTGCCTGGATAAAATAACGTGCATCCGTCCACATGCCCGCCATGTTCTGTGTAATCACCGCGGTTCCTGCTGAACCGGTAAAACCGGTCATATAGGCACGGCATTTGAAAAATTCTCCTACGTATTCGGATGCATGGTAATCATCCGTCGGAATCAGGTAGGCATCGATTCCCTTTTCTTTCATGCACGCACGAAGTGCTGCAATTCTTTCTTTTACTGTTGTCATAATTTACTCCTTTGTTTCCCCACGATCCATATTTTCACAGCTTCCGGCTTTCCGGTCAGTCGCACAGGCTCTGGCTTTCCTTACCGTCTGTGAAAATATCTTTTTGCTGTATTTCTTTATACCAAATAGCTGTATAAACCCAGCAATAATTATTATATCACGCAAACCGGCTTCCGTGAAATTAATTTTCTTCTTTTTCCTCTAAAGGGTTACTGTTCTCCATCCAGCTTCCTTCAGATTCCATCTCACGATGAACACCCTTGCTTTCGGCTATATCCTTCCCACTACCGGGCGGATTCGGGACTTGCACCCGCTAGAAACGCGCGCCGCCGGGAGCACCGACAAAAAGGGCGGCACGCCTAAGCATGCCGCCCTTCTCTTTTCCGCTCATTAACGGAACGGAATCAGGTTCTTTCGCCCTTAATTATCTACCAAACTGTACGTCGTTGTTTCCGCTGTCTGTTGTCCACATCTCAAGCATGTTGATCGGATCGTTGAAGTCAGCCAGCCAGCCGTTACGGGACATATCAAAGTTACCAGCTTTACGCTCGTTCAGGAATACATTCCACTCATTTGTCTCGATGGTCAGATTTGCACCGATTGCTGCAAAATCCTGCTGCATAGCCTCTGCGACTGCAACGTGTGCACTTCCGTCATTTGTGATGTAGGTGATATCGATCGGAGTTGCATCAGAAAGTACTTCATTTCCGTTTCCATCATCAACGAACTCATAGCCTGCCTCTTTCAGAAGCTCAATTGCCTGTGCCAGGTTGTCATCGTATGCTTCATAGGACGGATCATAATATCCAACTGCATCTGCATCCGGATAGGTGTAAGCATCATCGTTCTGACGGAACTCACCGCCATTGCCATCTGCCATACCTGCCGGAACAAAGGTATTTGCAAGCTGCTGACCTGTCTGGCCAATGTTCTCTACGATATAATCACGGTCGATCAGAAGGCTGAGACCACGTCTCATTGCAGATGCCTGCTCCGGAGTCTTGCCTGCAAACAGATTACTGTTTACGTTGAACGCTACATAGTAGGTACCAAGGTTATCAATGATATGGAATTCCGGATTGTCCAGAAGGCTCTGGATCTCATCCGTCGGAACAGTATCTGCGAAATCAAGGTCGCCTGCATTGTATGCAGCATAAATTGCAGTATCATCCGCACTCAGCATGAACTCAAGACGCTCGATCTTAACTTCATCTGCACGATAGTAGTTCGGGTTCTTTACGTATACCATGCTCTCGTTATGTGTCCAGCTCTCAAGTGTGTAAGCACCGCTGGATACAAATCCTGCTTCCTGGCACCATGCGCCCGGGTTATCCTGCCATCCGTCAGCAGCCTCAACGCTTGCCTGCGGAACTGCGTAGAATGCCGGGAATGCGCAAAGATCAAGGAAGTATGCGCACGGAGACACAAGATTGATGGTAAGGGTCTTTCCATCCTCACTTGCAGTTACATCCAGTGTTCCATCGTCTTTTCTTGCGATCGGGTCAAACATGTATGCGTAGTCAGCACCTGTCTCTGCACTTGCAGCACGATTCCAGGAATAAACAAAATCATTTGCGTTCAGATCTGTGCCATCGCTCCACTTCAGGCCATCTCTTAATGTAAAGGTGTAGCTCAGACCATCTTCGCTTGCTTCATAGCTCTCAGCAAAATCCATTGCGATCTCACCGTTCTCATCGTAGGTGCAAAGTCCGTCAAAGCTGTTTACTGCAAGGCAGGCACCATCAACGGTAGAATTCAGTGCCGGGTCAAGCTTATCCGGCTCACTTGCCAGATTCAGACGAAGTGTCGTAGCATCGCCTGCATCTGCAAACTGGAAATATTTGAATCCATAATTATTGCAATAGATACCGGTTACATTTTCCTTCTGAAGATAAATATCATTATAATAGTAAAGCGGAACAATTGCTCCGGTTTCCATCAGCATATCCTCTGCCTGATGCATCATTGCTTCACGCTCAGCCATATCTGTCGTAGTCTTAATCTGCGCAATCAGGTTGTTGTACGCCTGCCAGTCAGGTGCTGCTTCTGAAGATTTGTGTGCAACGTCTGCGCCCTCGATCGGAGCAACATCTCCGTCTGCTACCTCAGCAGCTGCTTCTGTCTCACCTTCTGCTGCTGCCTCTGTAGCAGCCTCAGTAGAGTCCTCTGCTGCCTCTGTAGCAGCCTCTGTAGCTGCCTCTGTAGCAGCCTCAGTAGCGGCTTCTGTTGCAGCTTCCGTAGCGGCTTCTGTTGCAGCTTCCGTAGCTTCTTCTGCAAATGCAGCGGATGCCGGTGCGATTGCTGTCACTGTAGCAAGCGTGATCGCCATGAGTGTTTTTCTCTTCATAATTCTTACCTCCATTTAATTTGTTGTAACCGCCCAGAGCCATCTGAAATTTGTAAAACAATCAGACTCTTCACAGTTATAATTTTTACAACAGGCAGGTTTTCTGCGCTGATGTTTTATCAGTTTAAAGGGGTAATCCCTTAAAACTTCTATATTATACCATCATTTGTTCCAACATGCAACAAAGTGTCCGTTTCCTCTGTCTTCCAATTTCGGGCATTCTTTTGCACACTTCTCTGTCGCATAACGGCAACGGGAACGGAATGCACATCCGGTTGGCATATTCATCGGGCTCGGTACGTCTCCCTCAAGAATAATACGCTTTCTCTGTCTCGTGATCTTCGGATCCGGAATCGGCACAGCTGAGAGAAGCGATGTCGTATACGGATGCTGCGGGTGATCGCTTAATTCATCCGCATCTGCAATCTCAACGATCTTGCCAAGATACATAACAGCAATACGGTCAGAAATATGGCGTACGATCAGCAGGTCATGCGCAATAAACAGATATGCCACACCAAGCTTTTCCTGCAGATCTTCAAACATATTGACCACCTGTGCCTGAATGGATACATCAAGCGCAGATACCGGCTCATCACAGACGATAAACTTCGGATCCACGGCAAGTGCACGTGCGATACCGATACGCTGACGCTGTCCGCCGGAAAACTCATGCGCATAACGGGTCGCATGCTCTGCATTCAGTCCGACCAGCTCCATCAGATTCAGGATCTTGTCACGACGCTCTGCTTTGGATGTGTAAAGCTTATGTACATCCAGAGGCTCTCCGATGATATCCTCGACTGTCATACGTGGATCCAGGGAAGAATACGGATCCTGGAATACCATCTGCATCTTCTTGCGCAACGCAGTGATATTTTTATCCGTTACTTCTTCTCCGTTAAAAAGTACCTGACCACTGGTCGGCTCATATAACCTTAAGAGCGTTCGTCCAACGGTCGTCTTACCACATCCGCTCTCTCCGACAAGTCCGAGTGTCTCTCCCGGCTTTATTGCAAAAGAAACACCATCTACTGCTTTCAGGTATGTTGTTTTCATAAATCCGGTCTTGATCGGGAAGTGCTGCTTCAGATCTTTGACCTCTACGAGATATTCGCTGCTCATGCGTTCGCACCTCCTGCCTGTTCTTCCATCATTTTCTTAATATTCATCCAGCAGGCTGCCTGATGCGTTTCACTGATGGATACCTCCTGCGGCTTCTGCTCCAGACAGATCTTCATTGCCTTGTCACAGCGGCTGCAGAATGCACAGCCCTTTGGCATGTTCAGAAGATTGATCGGCGTACCGCTGATCGGGATCAGACGCTCCTTGCTGTTGTTTACGTTTGGAATAGAACGCAGCAGTCCCTTCGTATACTCATGTCTTGCATCATAGAAAATATCATCTGCCGTACCGCGCTCACAGATACTTCCGCCATACATTACCACGATCTTGTCACACATGTCTGCGATAACTCCAAGGTCATGGGTAACCATGATGATCGCCATACCAAGGCGCTTCTGCAGATCCTGCATCAGTTCCAGGATCTGTGCCTGGATCGTCACGTCAAGCGCTGTCGTCGGCTCATCTGCAATCAGGATATCCGGCTCACAAGCAAGTGCCATTGCGATCATGACACGTTGACGCATACCTCCTGAAAGCTCATGCGGATACTGGTTAATACGCTTTGCCGGCTCGTTGACACCGACCAGCTCCAGCATCTCAATTGCTCTCGCTTTTACTTCTGCTTTTGATTTATTTGTATGAAGACGGATCGCCTCCATGATCTGACTTCCGACTGTAAAAACCGGATTCAGGCTCGTCATCGGGTCCTGGAAAATGATACTACAGCATTTTCCACGAAAGCCTGCCATTTTTTTATTGTCATAGGTCGCCAGATCTTCTCCTCTGTATAACACCTGTCCACCGGTAATTCTTCCGGTATCTGCCAGAATCCGCATGATTGAATACGCCGTCACGCTCTTTCCGGATCCTGACTCGCCTACAATTCCCATGATCTCTCCCGGCTTCAGCGTAAAGGATACTCCGTTTACCGCCTTTACTTCACCAGAATCTGTAAAAAATGAGGTATGAAGGTCTTTTACTTCCAACAGATATTCGCTTGTATTCGTACTCATCTTCCTTACCTCCTCAGTTTCGGGTCAAATGCGTCGCGCAGTCCGTCGCCAAGCAGGTTGAATGCAAGAACGATCAGACAGATCACAATGGCCGGAAATACCAGTTTATGCGGATAACTCATCATACCTCCGCGGGCTGCGTTTGCCAGAGAACCAAGCGACGGCATCGGCGCCTGTACACCAAGTCCGGCAAAGCTTAAGAAGCTCTCTGTAAAGATTGCGGACGGCACCTGAAGTGCAGTGGAAATGATGATAACGCTCAGGCAGTTCGGAAGGATGTGCTTTTTGATGATCCGTCCCGGCTTTGCACCGATCGAACGTGCCGCAAGGATGTATTCATTTTCCTTGATGGAAAGAATCTGACCACGCACAAGACGTGCCATGCCGACCCAGTAAAGAAGTCCGAATACGATAAATAGTGAGATCATGTTACTTCCAAGGCGCGCAAGGAATGTCCCTTCAATCACCGGAGTAAGTACTTCTTTTAATACGACTGATAAAAGAATAACCATCAGCATATCCGGTAGGGAGTATATGACGTCAACAATACGCATCATGACCATATCGACTTTGCCGCCTGCATATCCCGATATACTGCCGTAGATCAGGCCGATCACAAGCACGAGGATCGCAGCGAAAAATCCGATAAACAGCGATACACGGGTTCCGTACAGAATACGGACAAAATAATCACGGCACTGTTCATCTGTACCAAGAATATGTGGAAAGAGCTTCTCTCCGGAATCAATTGCCCTCTGTTCATTTTTGGACCACTCAAACGGTCCAAGGTTTTTCGCCGTCTTATCACGGCGTCCGTTTACGGAAATCATCTCCTCATAGCCGTACGGGACGATCATCGGACCTGCGACTGCGGCTGCAATGACAAGGATCAATACGATGATACTGCCGACTGCCAGCGGATTTTTCAGAAGCTTACGCATACCATCCTTAAAAAAGGTGGTCGATTCACTCATAACCTCCTGCTGCGCTTTTTCCTCGTCAGTTGCCGGAGCAAACTTTGCAAGATCGATCTGCATGCTCAGAGGATTCTTCTTTGGAAATTCAGTTTTATTTGCATTTTCTGTATTTGCCATTTCATCCCCTCCTATTCGAATGTAATTCTCGGATCTACCAGCTTGTAAACGATGTCGCTGAGCAGGTTCATGATAACCATCAGCGTAGCAAGGAAAATAGTGGTTCCCATAATCATCGGGTAGTCTCTCGTTGTAATACCTGTAATGAATTTTGCTCCGAGTCCGCCGATCGTAAAGATATTCTCAACGACCAGACTTCCGGTCAGAATGGAGGCAAGCATCGGTCCTACGTAGGTGATGACCGGAATCAGTGCATTACGCAGCGCATGCTTGAAGATCACGAAGATCTGCGGTACGCCTTTTGCCCTTGCTGTACGCACATAATCCTGTCCCAGTGCATCAAGCATACTCGTCTTTGTCAGACGGGTAATGTACGCCATTGGATAGAATGAAAGTGCAATGATCGGAAGAATATAATTCTGATTTTGCGTACTCCAGACCGGAATCCACTGCAGCTGAATACAGAATACCAGCAGCAGGAGTGATGCCAGCACGAAGCTCGGAACTGCCGCTGCCAACGTGGAAAAGAATACAATCACACGATCCGGCCACTTATTTCTCATCAAAGCAGCGGTACTTCCCAGGATCAGGCCGGCGATCAATGCAACCAGTGCTGCCATACCGCCAAGCTTTGCAGAAATCTTGAATGATTCAAAAATTGTGGTTCCGATGTCACGGCCTGTCTTTAATGACACACCGAAATCTCCGTGCAGCAGATTTCCAATATACAATACAAACTGCTCTCCCACCGGTTTATCCAGATTGTAACGCTCCATCAGTGTTGCTTTTACATCAGGGCTGAGCGCTTTCTCACCCTCGAACGGTCCTCCTGGGATCGCGTTCATGGAAAAAAACGTAATCGCACAGACGATTAATACGGTTACGATGGCCAATAAAACTCTTTTTACTATATATTTAGCCAAATTCCATCACTCTCCTTCTCACATTTTGTTGTGTTATCTACAAATGTCTGTACAGCAAAGACATATGCTAATTACTATAGTCTCTTTCGTTGTTTTTGTCAACAAAAAAACGTTTTTTTTATAATATATACATACCGGTCGGAATAGAAAAAACAGTTTTTTATCCAAAAAACGACAGCAAAAAACGGAATCGCACTGCATTTTCGATTCCGTTCCCTGTCTTTTCCCTTCTGCAATCGTTTATCTGGATGGAAAAAGTCACTTTCCCACTATTACTTATTACTCAGCCCCTTGCAGAAGACTTGTCTGGCTCAGTTAAAATCAATCCCCGTGGTCAGTTGTATCTCTCATCCTTCGCTTAAAGCACCAATGTTCCAATACTATGCGCACCAAGCTCCACATAAACCAGTTCACCATTCACAAAAACATTTCCATTTACCGCTTCATCTCCCCGATTCATCAAAACAACAACAATGCCTCCATCCGGATTTTTAAAGGCACAGCCTTCCACTTTCACATCCTCCATTTTTACTGCAAGTGCATACGCTCCCCGCCGGATATACCGGCTGAAATGACCAATGTAGTAATAAGAAGACATCTTTATTACCTTCTGCTGTGCCTCATCAAGAAGGATCGGTGCGGCACATGGATTGTCTGCGATTCCCGGACCACTGTTCTGGTCAAGATACAGATTCCAGTCCATCCATGCACATGTCCAGTGATTAAAATTTCCGATCATATCATGCGCATACCGCTCTCCGACCGACCAATCCTGTAGATCCTCCGGCATCACAACACAGCATTCCGTCGAGAGCAACTGTATGTTTGGAAATTCTTCATGCACTGCCTTTAATTCTTCAAAATAATCACCGGAATACCAGTGGAAGGCAGCACCGAACACTTTCTGATAAATTTCCGGATCAAAAAGCATCTCTTTTGCACGGTTGCGCAGCAGGTCCTTGTTGCAGTCCCAAAACAGCAGCTTCAGATCTCCGTATCCGCTACATTCAAGAGCCGGAATCAGGTACTGCTTTAAAAATTCCCTTTCCTCTTCCCCGCTGTACTCACACGACGGCCAGCGCTGTACTTCCGTTGGTTCATTCTGCGGCGCCATACCCCAGAAACGAATCCCATCTGCCTCGTAAGCCTGAAGAAATTTCACGAGATACTGCGCCATCACCGGATAATACTCTGGCAGCAGCGCACCACCCCAGTTCATCTGTCCATTCGTTTTCATCCAGCCCGGCGGACTCCATGGCAGAGCATACAGCAAAAGCTCCGGTCCTTCCCCCATTTTTTCCTTTGCTGCCTGAATCAGCGGAAGAATCCCCTTACGGTCCTGCTCGATTGTGAAATCAGCAAGCGCCATATCCCCGGCTGTCTCATCTTCCGAATACGGCACGCTGGAAAAATCACATCCGCCCACCGGAACACGACCCATATTGTAACAAAGACCACACCACGGATCAAAATAGGCCGCCAGTGCTTCCTGCTGCAGTTCCGGTCTCATATGCTTAAGTGCCATTGCAGATGTATCTGTAAATGCGCCTCCAAATCCAAGGATTTTCTGCTTTTTCTTTGTAGTATCGACCGTAATCAGACGTTCTGACCGATCGCCCCTCATCAGCACTTCCTTAACTGCAAGCCGTTCTCCGGTCACCCCTGATGTATAAATCCATTTTTTCTTTCTCATATATCTCCCTGTACTTTCTTTTCTTGTACCTGCGTGTCATTTTTAGTGAAACGGACATTTTCAGTCTGCACCACAGCGAACCGGCTTATCCCGGTCGGACTTTCCAGCTGCTACATTCATTATTCTGAGCACGCTCATCCTTTCACCGAACCAGCTGTGATCCCCTCCACAAAATATTTGGAACCACAGCAGAAAATAATGAGTACGGGGAAAGTAGAGAGTGCCAGCGCTAGCATCTGTGCGCCGTAATCCTGCCGGTATGCCACCGCAATATTTGAGATCATCAGCGGCAGTGTGTAAACCGTCTGCCGGTTTAATGTGATCAGCGGAAGCATATAGTTGTTCCAAGACCACAGAAAAACGAGTGTCGCCACCGTCATGACTGCTGGCTTGATGCACGGAACCACAACAGCCCATAAAATCCGCGGTTCAGAACACCCGTCAATTCTCGCACATTCGAGCATATCCTTTGGTATCGAATCCTGCAGGAACTGCATCATAAAAAAAGCGCTGAACGGATTTGCAATCCACACACAGATAACTGACCACAAGGTGTTCGTCAGATGCGCCGTTCGCATCTCCATGACATAACCGATCACAGAAATCTGTGTCGGAAGCATCAGGCCAATGATCACAATCGCTATAATCGCTTTTTTCCCTTTGAAATCAAATTTTGCCAGCCCGTATCCAATTGTGATACTTGTAAAAAGGCTTGCAATCACAGAAACTACTGATACAAAAATGCTGTTCAGATAATTCCGTACAAAACCGCCTGCCAGCGTTGTCTTTAAATTTTCCAGAAAGTAATTGTCCAGAAGCAGCGGCATCCCGCGGAACAGTTCCTCACTCTTATAAGTTCCCATCACAAACATCATATAGAAGGGAAAAAGAGATACCAGTGAAAATATAATCAGTATCGCATAAACCACAATTCCGTATATTTTTTTCCTGTTCATATTCTCCCCTCCTACGCATCTTTTTCCTTTTTGCTGCTCACCAAGAAACTGATCAGCGAGCATGCTCCGATGATCACAAACAGGATATAGGCGATCGCTGCACCGTATCCCAGTCTCGTATTGCTGCCAAACGAATCATCATAGAACTTCCAGATCATTGTGAGCACGGAATAATCCGGTCCACCGATGTTTCTCGCTGCTGCCGACCAGCCGGAATACAGCTGTACCGGCTCATCGAACATCTGAAATCCACCGATCATCGATGTGATGAACAGAAAAATTAGTGTATTTTTGAGCAGCGGCACGACGATGCTCCATAAGGTCCGCCATTTTGACGCTCCATCAATCGAAGCCGCCTCATAAACTTCTTTCGAAATCGCAGTCATACCGGATAAATAGATCGTCACACAGTAACCCAGATTTCTCCAGACGATCATCAATGCCACGATAATCCGTGATGACCACGGATGCTGCAGCCAGTAATAATTTTCATTCAAAATGCCAAGGTGCACCAGAATGCTGTTGAAAATTCCACTGTGCCAGTCGAAAATATAGGAAAAGATAAATCCGATTGCAACCGGCGTTGTAATATAAGGAAGGAAATTAACGACCTGAAACAATCTCCTGCCCTTTGCCAGCCGAAACAGGAGATAAGCGATAATAAGTCCGAGTAGCAGATTGACCGGAAGTGACATTCCCATGATCAGCACGGTATTTCCAAGTGCCTTCCAGAAGAGCCGGTCTTTCGTAAGGATTGTCACATAATTTGTCAGACCGACGAAATGCTTTTCCACAATTCCGTTGTAATCGTATAAACTTAAAAAGAAGGAGTAACACATCGGAAAAACCATGAACAGCGCATACGCCAGCAAAAATGGTGCGCAGAACAGGTAAGGCCATTTATTACGTTTCATATTTCTCTCATCTGCCTTTCTAACAGCTGCGCCGCAGATTTTTATCTGCGGCGCAGTGATGCTCCCAGTATCTTGTCTTTTATGCTTTTATCTCTTCCTGCAAAAGCAATGCTTACTGAACCTGAGCCTCCGGCGCCTTCAATTCTACTTCCTCTTTGAACATCTCGAGCGCTTTTGCCGCGTCAATGGAGTCATCTGTCATATACTTCGGAGTCAGTGCCTGGAATACATCGTTTACAATCGCATCATATTTCGTCTGAACCATCGTCTTCGCATTTTGAGCTGCCTGATTGATGTAGTAATCAACAAGACTTTGTCCGCCAAAGAAGGAATCCAGTGGTCCCTCTTTTCCAACCGGAGACTTGTCCCCATCATAGAATGGCTGATAGCAGCTGTAATTGCCGGTCAGATTATAAATGTTCTCTGCTCCCTCTTCTGAGAAGAATGTGTATTTCAGGTAAGCCCATGCAGCCTCTTTGTTCGGGCTGTCCTTATAAATGCTGACCGTCGTACCGCCCTGGTTGAAAGAGCCTTCCGGCGGAAGTGTGATCGCCCAGTTTCCATCATCGTCCGGATCGTTCGGTTTGATAACAGCTGACGGTGCCCATGCCGCACACTCATAGAACAGAATATCATCCGATGCGTATGCGCTGTACCATGCTGCTGAGTAAAGCTCCAGATCACCGATGATTCCCGCATCACGCAGTTTCATCGTGATCTCCAGCGGTTTTGTCATCTTCTCTGTGATGTTGACGTTTGTTCCATCTACATAATCTACTACATTCTGACCGATCGTGCACAGAAGCACATCGCCAAGAGAAGCCATCATTTTTACTTTTCCGCCGCTCTTCTCACTGACCTGTTTGCCGACTTCAAGGAAAGAATCCCAGTCCTTGATCATCTCGCCGACCTCTGTCGGATCATCCGTTCCAAGATATTCCTTTGCCAGATCACGCTTGTATGCAAAACCGGATGGTGTTACCTGTGTGTCGACTCCAACAATGTTTCCATTCATATCGGAAGAAAGCGGTACGGAGGAACTTACCATCTCATTGCGGTCAAGATTGTACGGATCTTTCTCCAGATTGTCGCAGATTCCCATATCAAAGAGCGTTCCACGCCATGCAATCTCGCCAAGAATGATATCCGGAAGATCCATGCCAGAAACGTAGCTCGTCTGCAGTTTCGTCATATAGTCATCCCAGGAGACATCCTGTACATCTACGGTTACATTCGGATATACCTCATTAAACTTTTCCACATATTTGTTCTGTGAAGTAGAATCCCAGTCCCAGATCACAACGGTTCCCTCCAGATCTGACGGCTCTGTCTCTGCTGTCACTGTCATTCCTGTCATCATAGATGTCGCCATGCTCATACATAGTAACATACTAACATACTTTCTTTTCATATACGCTTCTCCTTTCCTCAGGCAATGTTCTGCACTCCTGCCTGCTCCTCCTGGCTTATGCTGCGAAAATTGCTCAACCTCCCCAAATGCGTTTTTTCACTTCCGCATCCTTTGCAATTTTCTCTGTTTTTTTCTTGTTCACTTGTCTTTCTCTATCGTTCTGCAGTCCGATTTTTCAGGTTTTCATAGGATAATCCACAGATATATCGTTATTTTGTTGTATTTTCTCTGCTTTTTCCTCTGTTCCCTGTGATAAATACATCATACTCTGTTCTTGTTAAATGGTAAATATCACCAGCATTCCTAAATATGCCAATTTGCGCTAATACCCTGTTATTCTTGCATATATAACGCATTGTGGTATATACTGTATTTAACCAAATCAGGCAAGTTCCCTGCTTCAACTGTAGGGAGCAGGCAGAAAAGCGGATTGCAATATCCATTTTAACTCAGGCAGAACAGGAGGCCTCCTATGGATCAAAATATCACTTACATTTTTCAGGGCAGCAATTATATTGATCTGACTCTCTACCAGTACGGACGCGAAAAATGTGCCTCCATGCACTCCTGCGGTCCAGCCACGCACAATCATTACCTGCTCCACTACGTGCTTGAAGGCAGCGGAAGCCTCACACTCGGCACAGACCGACAATACCAGCTACACGCTGGTCAGGCCTTTCTGATCTGCCCTCGCTGTATTTCGACTTACGTTGCAGACAAAACGCAGCCGTGGACCTACATCTGGATCGAGTTTGACGGACTGCGCGTTCCTTCCTATCTCGCTGACGCCGGGCTTGGACTGAACCATCCCATCTACCGTTCTTCTACGCCAGAAGGCTCCTGCGAGTTGAAAACGCTACTTTTAAATATGCTCAAGTATCACGGAAATCCTCTGCACCTTCTCGGAAACATGTATTGGATCCTTGAAACGCTCATTCGTACTTCCTCCGCCCGCAAGCCTCCAAAGGCCGCCAATCTGCAGGAATTTTACGTTCATGAAGCCATGATGTATGTGGAACGCAATTATAACCAGAACATTACCGTCTCACAGCTCGCCGACTGGTGCAATCTCGACCGCAGCTATTTTGGGAAAATTTTTAAAGAAACCGTGCTCGTCACCCCGCAAGAATACATCATTCGCTACCGCGTCAACATGGCCTGCGATCTGATGAAAAATACCGATCTCTCAATCGGTGACATTGCAGCCCGGGTCGGGTATGAAAATCAGCTTCATTTCTCTCGCGCCTTCAAAAACGTGATGGGCATGCCGCCGCGAGAATGGAAAAAAAGAAACCGGATCATCTGACCCGGTTTCTTTTTTCCATGACAAAGCGGATATTCGCAATCCGCTTCGCTGCTTGTTTGATTCGGTCTGCTCTAACTCGGCAACTCTGTTAATACTTCCAGTTTAAATCCTTCCCAGCGCTGAGCAGATACATTCCATTCACGCAGGTCGGTTACGATCTTATGATAAAAGGCCTGCCCGCCACGCACAATATCGTACGTCCGCGCATCGCCTCTTGCCTCAAGGTGACGACCAAAGCTGCAGTTTTCCACACTCTCAGGACCGTAATCGTCCACATCGCCATCCGGCCAGAATATGTACAGCCTCGGGATCTGCTCTGCGCGTTCCAGCGCAATCCCAGCCTGTTCCAGATACTTCCTGCCGACTTCTTCGTAACACGTAAATACATGCGCATACCGCCAAACCGTTCTGGTAAAATCAGATACACGGAACTGTCCCAGCCAGTCCTCGTCCATCATCCCATCCTCCATCCGCTTTGACACAATCAGCACAAGCGGAAACATACACGACGGATCTTTGAGTGCCTGCAGAATCTCGCAAACCTGCTCTTCTCTCATGATCCGGCGCCGGTTGACGCACTCAATTCCGTTCACGATCCCAATACTGTCCACAATTGTCTTGTAATATCCCGGGTAACTGAAAAAGATCATACCCGAATCCTGTACCGTATGCTCGCGTTCCGGCTCCGCATAACCGTTGCAGACCTTCAGCAGCACCCGTTCCAGTGCATCAACCTCCAAGCTCGCCTCGGAATACCAGATCCTGCCGCCGACTTCCATATCCATATGGCGCACATGCATGTGCATTCTGCGGCTTTCCCGGTCATAATTGACCGCTACATGGTACGCAAGAATATCCGCATGATAGGTGCATGTCTCGGCAGGCATATTTTTGAACAATCCGCCATACTTTCCGACAACCCACTGGTAAATAGAGTCCGCCGACTGCTCAAAGATCAAATCCGATGATGGATTTTTTATGTCTTTCATACGGTTTCCATCTACCTGTGTACACATCTGAAAAACAGGATGGCGTGTCAGCGGCTGCATCTCATAATGCCTCGACTCTCCAAGACTTTCTTCCCTGCCGTCATTGTAGACATCCCGCTTTTTGAAAATTGCTGTCAGTCTCGAGTCATGGAACTGGCTGTCGTTGAGCAGTGCAATGATCGTGTTGACATTGATCGGAATCTTACGGCTGCGCCGCAGCAGCTGATCCACCAGTGTCTGTTTGCTCGTCTTATAGATACGTTTTGCCAGGTTTTCTACCTGCTGTTCCACATCCTCATTCAGTACCTGCTCCACTTCCGGATAAAGCACACCTTCGCCAAGCTTCAGGCGGAAATGACTTTTAATCATATCACTCCACCGGCCGGATTTGTAAAGTGAGTGTCCAAGATCCTCAAACAAGGTCACCATTGACTTATCGCACAGCTCCAGTGTCGCCAGAATGCTGTTAAAATAACGAGAAAAGCCATTGTAATTTTTCCAGAGCTCTTCTCCTTTGTAGCGCATATCGTGCTCGATTTCATGCCAGCCCTCAAAAAACATAGTTTTAATCTGAATCTCAAACGTATCATCAATATACATCTCCAATGTCTCCGGAGAAATTTCTGATCGCAGATACTCTGGAAGACGGCATACACCGTTTAGCTTTGTTGGCTTGAATTCCTCATCGCTGATTTCAGATGTCGACCAGTCAATCAGGTCAAACGTATTTTCCATAATCTTTTTGCAGATATCCACATCATCGTCAAAATACAGATTGACTCTCACTCCGATCAGATCCTGAAGCTTTCTGTTTCCCTCACCGTAGTCCTTCATTTCGAATTTATGTGCCATCGAAGAAGCCGTCTTAATCCGGGAAAAAACACGATAATACAAGCCGCACTGCTCCAGCCGGTCACTGATGATCCGCTTCAGGTCCTGCTCCACGATCGCCGGGACACGAACCTTTGCAGCAAGCTCTTCTTTCGTATAAATCACTCTTTTTTCTTCACACAATCTATTACACCACCATTATTCATATCGAATGTTCCATCTCTATTCTGCTCTATAGCATTTTACCCTGCACAAAAAGAATCGCTGCCCCAGACAAATCCTTTTTGCACAGAACCGCCTGTCTTTTACAGCTTATGGAACCTTATCAGATTAATCATACCAGATTTTTATAAAATAAAAAAGAGTTCTTTTTCCTATTCGCAAAATTACCTTTTTCACCTCTTATTACTTTTCCTGCCTGAAGTGAAGAATCCTTAACCGCGTCCAAAATGAAAAAAGCCCGGGCGCTTTTATGCGCTCCCGGGCCGGAACATGTCTGAAGGCTGTCTGCACTCAAACCTGCTCCAGGGAGGATTTTTTATTTCTCCAACACTTCTGTCTTCGCGTAGAAGCCTCTTGTCTTTCCATCGATCACTCTGGTCTGTGTAATCGTAAACTGATCTTCCAGACGGATATCTGCGGACGATGCTCCGACCTTCACGGTCATCGTGCCTTTCTCCACCGTCCACTCCATGGCTTCGTTTAAGAATGCAAACTGTGTCGCTTTCATTTTAAAACGAACAGTTCTGCTCTCTCCCTTTGGAATAAAGACGCGGGCAAAGCCTGCAAGTTCCATCGTCGGCCGTACCATCGATGCAACATCATCTGAGACATACAGCTGCACAACCTCTTCTCCGTCGTATTCCCCTGTATTTGTTACTTTTACGGTAACTTCCAGTTCTTCTTCCGGCGACAGCTCCTTTTTCGCAATCTCCAGATCCGAATAGGCAAAGGTCGTATATGACAGGCCGTGTCCAAAATAATACAACGGAAATGCACTGTCATTGATATAACCGTTTTTGTTGCGGATCATACCGGTATGGCCGGCAGCCACATAGCCGGATCCTCTTGGAAGCGCATAATAAACCGGAATCTGTCCCACAGAGCGGGCTGCGGTCACAGGAAGACGCCCTGCCGGATTATAATCACCAAACAGTACCTTACACAGAGCCTGTCCACCCATCATTCCGGGCTGCCATACCTCCAGAATCGCATCAAAGTGAGACGCTATAAATGCATTGGAAAGCGGCCGTCCGTCAAAGTGCAGTACAACGGTCTTTTTGTGAAGCGCATAAATGGCACGCGCAAATTCTTCCTGGCGGCCCGGCAGGTCAATGTTTGTAGAATCAACACCCTCACCAACCGTTGAGGTGATGCCCCAGCCATTCTTTCCACCGATCGTAAACAGTACGACATCTGCCTCTGCCGCTGTATTCAGCGCTTCTTCCATGCCGCTAAGATCTGAACCTACTGCATTGATTCCCTTCGCATAAGTGATCTCTGCATCCGGGAGATACTCTTTTAATGCCTGATATAAAGTACGGCACTTTGCAAACTCTGCCTGCAGCCGCCTCTCCAGACGCGGACTGCAGTCTCTGAGCTGCCCCGGATATTTCTGTTCAATATCATAAACGATCAGTCCAGGCTCATCAAAACCCTGTCCGTCTTCTTCTCTTGCCATCGTCATATCAAGCGCCGCCGGATAAGAAAATGTACCAAAGTAGCTGCGAAGTACATCTGCATGCGGTCCGATTACCGCAATTTTTTTTGTCTTTTTGGAAAGTGGCAGCGTTTTTCTTTCATTTTTCAGAAGGATAAAGCTCTCAAGCGCCATCTTTTCATTCAGCTCATCCGTTGATTTCTGATGCAGCAGTGCCTTCAGCCGATCCAGATGCGGATACGGATCCTCAAAAAGTCCAAGCTTTATTTTCTGCGTCAGCACGCGCTCAACTGCCTGATCAATATCTGCCATCGAAAGCCTTCCGTCCTCCACCGCTTCCTTCATCCGGTAGCTGAATCCCTTTGGACGTGGATATTCTACGTCAAGTCCGGCCTTTAAGCTGCGAATTCCTGCTTCTGTATAGTCTGCGGCCACCTGAAACGGATCCACCAGGCGGTCTACCGCAACATAATCTGATACAACAATCCCCTGAAATCCCATCTCGCCGCGCAGCAGGTCTGTCAGCAGTTTCCTTGAACCGGATACCGGTTCTCCGTTCATGCTGCAGTAAGAGCTCATGACACTGCCAAGTCCGGCCTCTGTAATTGCCGCCTGAAAAGGTTTTCCGTGTACCTCTCTCAGCTCTCGTTCCGTCACCAGATTGCGTCCCATATTCAGTCCGCCCTCTGTAATCCCATGGCCAATGTAATGCTTTTCCGTACACAGAAGTCCGTTTTTCAGGTCGTCTGTCTGCAGACCCTTTACAAAAGCCACACTCATTTCGGCCGTCAGGGTAGGATCCTCTCCGTACGTCTCTGTTGTCCTTCCCCAGCGAGGATCTCTTGCGATATCTACAACCGGAGAGAGTGCCTGCCGAAATCCGACTTCATGCATCTGCTCCCGTATCACTTCTGCCATCTTTGCCACAATGTCTGAATCAAACGTCGATGCCTGGGCAACTGCGCTTGGAAAAACATCTGCCTCCGTAAACTGAGCGCCCGCACTAGCTTCACAGTGAATGAGAGCCGGAATTCCAAGCTCCGTTTCCTCCGTCAGATAATGCTGAAGTGTATTGGCATACTCCACGATTTTTTCCACATTTTCCGCCGTGGTAAACGCGCCCACATGGCCGATCCCATTCGGAATATAATCTTTAAAATTCGGAACGTCCGGAGTGATCGTCACCAGACACGTAATCTGGTCAATCTTCTGCTCAAATGACATCCGCTCCATCAGATCACGGACCCGTTCCTCTACAGGAAGGGAAGAATCTTTATATTTCTTCATTTCTCTCATCCTCTGTTTCGGTATTTTTATATCACACTGAAATTATCTTTTCATGCTGTGAAACAACAAGTGTTTCACAGCTGATTTAAAAGTTCCTTTTTACTCAGTTGCAGCCTCTGTTGCGGCCTCACCGCCAAGGTACTCTGCCACATTATCTGCTGTTACGATCTGGAACGGAATGTAAACGTCTTCGATGTCTTTCGGATCTGTACCGTCACGAAGCTCTGCAAAGATCTTCGCGCCTGCCTCTGCCTGTCCTTTTGCATCCTGCAGTGCAGTCATGGAAAGCTCGCCCTTCTCAATAGAAGCAAGTGCATCGTCACTTCCGTCCACACCAAGTACCAGAATGTCCTCCAGACGGTCTGCAGACTTCAATGCCTGTACTACACCGAGTGCAGCATCATCGTTCTGGCATACGATTGCATCAAAATCATCGTAAGACATCAGACAGTCCTCTGCCGTACTCATACCAAGATCCTTGGAATTCTTTACATTATACTCATCAAGAATTTCAATATCGTCTCGTGCGGCAAGTGCATCTGTCAGCCCCTGCTTACGATCCAGATACTGCTGATCATTCGGCTCACCGGTAAAGTAAAGAATCTTTGCGTTCTCCGGAAGTACATCCACCAGATATTCGCCCTGTGCCGTTCCCGCATCCACATTCGGAGATCCAACGTAAATATATCCGTCATAATCATCTCCGCCGCTTACCGTAGTAAGGAAGGAAATATACGGAATTCCCGCATCCTCAGCTGCCTTCAGTGCCGGAACAGAACCATCCAGGTCATTGCTGATCGCAGATACTGCATTTGCGTTCTGCACGATAAAATCATCAATCTGACCGTTCTGCACATTGGTATCTCCGCCTGCATCTGTTACCATAATGTCAATTCCCTCTGCCTCCGTCGCTTCCTTTAAATAGGTACGGAATTTTGCACAGTAATTGTACGTATCAGAATTGTTTGCAAAACCTACAAGATACGAATCTGCCGCCATTGCACTCATTCCCATTGATGCTGCCAGAATTGCCGCCAATGCCAAACCTACACTTTTTCTTTTCATTTCAAAATCCTCCTTTGATTTTAAATAGCTTTATGCTGTTATCCGTTCTTCACGGATTGTTTCCCTGTGATAATTCAGATTCTCTGTTTTTACTGACTCTTTTACTGACTCTTTTTATCTTCCTTCGTCATTGTATCGATAATTACCGCTCCTGCGATCAGCACGCCTTTGACAATCAGCTGATACTGCGTCGATACGTGAAGCAGATTCAGAATGTTGTTGATCAGTCCTACAATAATGGAACCGATCAGTGCGCCGGTCACGCTTCCGATACCGCCAAGGAAGCTTGTTCCACCGACAACTACTGCTGTGATCGCATCAAATTCATATCCCTCACCTACGGATGGCATACCTGCGACCAGTCGTCCGAGAAGAACGACACCTGCAAGGCCAGTCAGAAGGCTTGATAATGTAAAGATGATCCGTTTCGTCCGATTCGTATTGATACCGGATGCAATCGTTGCTTTTTCATTTCCTCCGATCGAATAAATCAGAAGACCAAGACTTGTATGTTTCATTAATATCGCAATTACCGCAACACTTACCAGCATAATAACAACCGGAAGCGGAACTGCTCCTGCCACTTTGTAATGTCCCAGCCATTCAATCTTATCAACGCCGCTGATTGCCTGACCGTTTGTGTAAAGCTGTACTGCACCTTTTACTACGTTTGTCATTGCCAGAGTTGCAATAAATGCCTGCAGTTTAAAGCGGGTAACAAGAAAGCCGTTGATCCAGCCGCACAGCGCACCGAATCCAAGTCCTGTCAAAACAGCAAGCAACACGGAACCGGTATTTACCAGCACACCTGCCGCAAAGCACATGGAACCGGTACAGATAAGTCCTGCTGAAAGATCAATCAGTCCGGACACAATCAACATTTCCTCGCCGCATGCAATGATCGTAACCACAGAAATCTGCGTCAGAATGTTGATCAGGTTGCGCGGCTTTAAAAAGTTGTGATTAACAAGAGCTGATGCCACAAACAAGATTATCAGGATCAGAGCGATTCCGTATTTCCTGTAAAATACTGCTGCGCTTCTTTTATTTTCTTTCATTTTAGTTTGCCTCCACGATCATTTTCATCACTTTGTCCTGCGTTGCCTCTTCATGTGAAAGAACCCCCGCAATTTTTCCTCTTGCTACTACTGCAATCTTGTGACTCATGGAAAGTACCTCCGGCATATCCGATGAGATCATAAGAATCGCAATTCCCTGCTTTGAAAGCTCCGTAATCAGGTTATAAATTTCCTGCTTTGCTCCTACATCAATACCGCGCGTCGGCTCATCCAGAATCAGCAGTCGCACGTTTCGTACCAGCCATTTTGCAAGTACAACCTTCTGCTGGTTGCCGCCGGAAAGTGTCCCGACCGCCGTTTCAATGCCAGGCGCTTTGATCCGCAGCTTATCAAAAATGTCCTTTGATCGCTGTTCGATCTCCTTATGCTTCAGCCAGCCGTTTGAAGCCAGAAAGTCAAGATTCGGAAGTGCAATATTATCCTCGATCGACCGTACACCAACAAAGCCATAGGCACCACGGTCTTCTGTGATCATTGCAACACCATCTCTGATTGCCTCACGAATCGAATGAAATTTTCTTTCCTTCCCATCAATGAAAATTTTGCCGGAATCATACGGATCCATTCCAAAAATACTGCGTGCCACTTCTGACCGGCCCGCACCCATCATTCCTGCAAAGCCGAAGATCTCACCTGCGTGGATTTCAAAAGAAATGTCTTCGAATACACCTGCACTGGAAAGCTTTTCTGCTGCAAATACCGTCTGATTCGTATGTGGTGGGAGCGGCGGATAAATATCTTCAATCGCACGGCCTACCATCATCGAGATCAGATGATCCTGATCCGTATCTTTGATCGCTCCGGATGCAATCCATTTTCCGTCACGCAGCACCGTGTATTCATCGCAGATTTCAAACAGTTCGTTTAACCGATGAGAAATAAAGACAAATGCAATCCCTTTCTGTTTCAGCTCCTTGATCTTACGGAACAGGATCTCAGCCTCTTTGCTCGTAAGTGCCGAGGTCGGCTCATCCATGATGATCACTCTTGCATTTCTTGAAAGAGACTTCAGAATCTCGATCATCTGCCGCTGTGCCACACTTAAATTCCCCATCTTTTCATTCGGGTTGTAATCCAGCCCCATCATATCCAGCAATGTCTGACAATCCTTCAGCCGTTTTTTCGCATCGACAAAGTATTTTCCCTTTTTCGGTTCGCGTCCGATGTACATGTTTTCCGCGATCGACAGCTCCGCCACATAATTCAGCTCCTGTGCGACGATTGAAATTCCATTTGCAAACGCATCCTTCTCACTTTTCATATGGACCGTTTTTCCGTCAATCAGCACTTCTCCTCCGTAATTCGTATACGTGCCGGAAAGAATTTTCATCAATGTCGATTTTCCCGCTCCATTTTCGCCTGCCAGTGCATGTACGCTTCCTTCCCTGATTTTCATGTTGACCTGATCAAGCGCTACCACACCGGGAAACTCTTTTCGGATCTCTTTCAGTTCTACTATTACTTTTCCGTCCAATCTAATTCCTCCGTTCAAGTTAACCGCTTAACTATGAGTTTTGTTTTTCTCTCCTATGCTACTCTTTTTTCTCCTCTTTCCCTCTGTATTTTCTCCTGTTATTTCAGTTCTTTCTGTACATAATATACGTCACATTCCATGATTCGTCAATATCTATCTGCCACTCTTAATAAAGTTTGTGGAACTTTCAGAAAATCACTATTTAATTAAGCGATTAACTTCTCTGCGAATTTGTTACATTTCACGAAGCAAATGCACGGATGCTAAAACGGACATTCGCAAGTGCTGATTGGTCTTTAACCATTCCGAACAGTCTCCAAAAATGCTGCTCATTTTGTCGTATGACGTAAAAAGCGGACCGGCTGCCACTGACCTGGCCTTCCGATCCGCTCTATCATACGCTGTCTTATTATATTGTTATATTTTTCCGTTATACAACTTTTCTGTTACTTTTTCCGTATTCTCCGTATCTTCCACCCATAACAAAACCATAAAATAATGCAATCTGGACGGTTTGGCAGAATGAGAGGGACAAGAAAGATATCTGACTTTACTCTGTCAGCTTCCGTACGCTACCGCGCACATAAAGATCCGGCTGATAATAGATTGTCTTTCGTTTTCCGTCTGCATTTTTCATTTCTTCCGGCCGTTTCTCCACCGCAAGGCAAAGCTGTTCTCCGATAAATCGTCCCATTTCTCCGGCAGGCACACCGACCGTTGTAAGCGGCACCTCCAGTACCTCATCAAAAGGCACATTATCGCAGCCGATAACAGAAAGATCCTCCGGAATATGAATCCCATAGCTGCGCGCACTGCGATAAATACCAAACGCCATCTCGTCATTCATCGCAAAAATAGCCGTCACATGCTGTCCCAACAGATACGACAATACCTGGCTTCCGCTATCCAGGGTATAGTCTCCCCCTGCCACCAGCTTTTCCTCCCACGGGATACCTGCTTCCTCAAGCGCACGCCGATATCCTGCCAAACGTTCCTGTGTTACCCGGTATCCTTCTATACCTGCAATGCAGCCAATCCGTCTGTGACCGCAGCCCACCAGATAGCTTGTAGCCTCATACCCTGCCCGCTCATAATCAAAACAGATATTGAGACCATCGCTTTTAAATTCATAGCCATCCATCGTGATCACCGGAATTCCCAGTGAATCTACCGTCTCATAAAGCAGACGGTTCTCTTCTGTCTTTGCCGGCTCCATTGATTTTGCCCAGACAAGTGCGCAGACATTCTCTGACGCTATTCTGCGGACAAGCTCCTCCAGCTTTCCTTCGTCTTTATCATTGAAAATATGATTGACAACAGAATATCCCTTTTCCTGCAGTACTTCGCTGATTGCCATATCCAGCTCCGCAATATGTGAATTTCGGATATCATTGATGACAACACCGACTGTCTGACTGCGTCCTCTGGCCAGATTGGAGGCACTGCTGTTCGGAAAATAATTGAGTTGTCTGGCCATCTGCCGGATTTCCTCCAGTTTTCCTTCCGAAATCCGTCCCTTTTTAGCGCTTCCCGAAAGCGCAATCGATACCGTTGCCACTGAGACGCCGCATTCCCTTGCGATATCCTTCATTGTTGTTCTCATCTTTTCAGTTCCTCCCAATATATAAAACGGACAGATCAAACCGCATAACACAAAATCAGTTTTGCCGCACATGCCCCTATCCCCGTTAACCAGCATACTGTATCATTGTTTTTCAGGCAAACCAAAATCAAATGAAGACTTATCTGTGCTCAGAAAAGATCCAGCATGTTATCCAGGTAGATGCTTTCCCTGACATGAATCTGATACTCCGGTCTGGTCATATAGTATAGTAAGAATTCCAGCACCAATGCGCTTCCAAGCCCCCGTCCTTCAATCTTAAAATTGGTAAATCCCATTGGAAGATAAACTGTCTGAATGTCTGCGGCACTGATAAAACCCGGATTGGACATCGCTTTGGAAAACCGGTAGCCTTTCCCCAGGTCGGGCGCATGACACGGATGCTCCTGACAGCTCTCTCCCAGATTTTTCCGGCTGACTGTTTCGTAGCAGCTTTTTCTGTCTTTGCAGCCAAACCAGCAGCATTCGTTGCACAGGAATTCCACCTTTGCTTTCTGCCCGGCATCCATCTGACTCAATTTGCCAAACCTTTTATTCAGGCGAAAATCCGGCACTACATAGCGGAACGCTTCCCGGTTCACTTCATCCAGAAACTGATCAAAATCAGTCAGGACCTTCGTTGTCGAAGAGATCAGATAAAGTCCCGGATATTTTTCCTGCAAATACTCCAGTAACAGATCCGAATGTATAATCACTCCGTTTTTCGGCTCTGTATGCTGCTCAAATAATGCACAGAGCGCATTACACTTCTTGTCCTGCAAATGCGCTTCTCCGAGCAAGGAATTGCTGAAGGTCAGCCGGGCAGATATCCTGTATTCCTGCATCAGTGCCAGGACTTTCTCCGGCCTTTCCCCTCCAAACGATGTACGGCCGCCGCCCCAGATGCAGTCATCCGGTGCACCATAGATCGAGCCAATCTCACACCAGTCATAAAAATATTCCCGATGTTCCCGGAACAGCGGCAAAAATACCCGATACAATTCATAGAATTCAAACAAACCCGGGAGATGGTAATATGCTTTTTTCTTCGTTTCATTCTTCACCAACTGCGCTCTCCTTTGCTGTTTCTGAAGCATGCTCGCTCTCCGTCCCTTCGCTGTCTCCGAAGCATGCTCACCCTCCGTCCCTTCGTTGTCTCTGAAGCATGCTTGTTCTCCGCTCCTTCGCTTCCCGCAGATTAACAGAAGCTCCTTTTCTTTCACTCTGCCCTGCAAACAGCAACAGAATTTTCACTGCCACACCGCCGACATGACCGGATTTGTTTTAACCGCACTACTTATGATAAACCCAACGCTCTGATCCTGCCCCTTTGGAACAATTTTTCTGTTCCAGGTCATTGGAAGAATCGTGACATAGTTCGTCTTTGAGATAACGTTTCCGTTCCATTTGTCGCTTATCTGAACCGCATATTTAAATCTGACCCGAAGCTTCCAGCCCGAGATTGTGCAGCTGCTCTTGTTTCGGATTGTGAGCCGGTAGATGGTATAGTAGCGTTTGCCGCTTTGCCAGCTCCCATCTTTTTTCAGCAATACCGTGCAGTATTTAGACGACGCCCTTACCGACTTAGGATTGGAGGGCGTACCGGGGGAAGCAGAATCGCCCGGGTCTTTGCCTGTATTTCTGCCCGGAAGCTTTCCTTTCATCTGCTTCACCACATACGTTCCTGATTTTGAAAGGTCTGAGGCTGTCCAGCCTGAGGTCTTTTTACAGCTGCTTTTGAGCAGGGCGCTGGTCTCATTCTTGTTCGACAGATTCCATGCCATGTAGCTGATCTTATAACGATTCAGCAGGGCAAACCATTTGTCCGCCTCGCTCTGGTTGATACTACCGCTGCCGGAAGCGTCACAGATGCCGTATTCGCTGACAAAGACCGGAAGCCCGGCTTTTACCGCACTCTCCAGTTTTTTCCGATAAGCGTCCTTGTGCGTCGCCGCATAAAAATGGAATGTATACATCAGATTCTGATAACCCTTGATCGGATTCTTCGCCGCCGTGTCTACATCCTGGCTCCAGGTCGTTGTCCCGATCAGGATAACTGCGTTCCGATCGATTGCCCGGATCTCCTTGATTACCGCCTGCGCGTAGGACTTCACCTGTGACCATGAAGTCCCTCCGTTTGGCTCATTGCATATCTCGTAGATGACATTCTTTTGATTCTTGTACTTCTTTGCCATCTCCTTAAAAAAGGCGATCGCTTCTTTTTTATGCTTATTCGGATTCTGGTCAGAAAGCACATGCCAGTCGATGATCACGTACATGCCGAGATCGGTCGCCGCCTGCACGCCCTCCTGCACCTTTTTCTTAAGTGCACTCTTACTTCCGTTACTGCAGTATCCGCCATATTCCTCTGTATACATCGCAAGGCGGACCGTATTTGCGCCCCAGTCGTCCCGCAGGCTCTTAAATGCTTTCTTATTTATATACTCCGGAACCCATGCAATGCCATGCGTACTCACGCCCTTCAGCTGGACGATATTTCCTTTTGCATCCACCAGGTGACTTCCCTTTACCGAAAGTACGCCATGTTCCGAGACCGGCGTTGCGCCGGCCGGGATGCAAAACAGAAGGACAAACAAGAACGCTGCGATGATCTGCAGGCCGAACCTTCGCTTTTTTTCCATGCACGATCCCTCCCTCATACATTGATATATCAGGCTCATAAGGCATCCTCCCACCTGCGGCAGGCAGCTCATAAGGCATCCTCCCACTTACGTGGGTCCCTCCTTATGAGATTCCCTCCTTATGAGATTTCCTCCTTATGAGATTTTTCGCTGATTTTGGTATCCTGCGCCTCTTTGATACCGGACGCAAGCTCATAAGGCATCCTCCCACTTACGTGGGTCCCTCCTTATGAGATACTTTTTATCACTTCATTCAGATACTCATAGCACGCTTTCAGCTTCTCCTGCCCCTCCTCATCGAGCGGAATCTGCAGGGTACGCTCAATGCCGTTTCTGGAAATCACGCACGGAAGACTCATGGCAACGCCGCGCAGACCGTATTCTCCGTTCAGCACAACCGAAGCCGGAACGACTGCACGTTCATTGCGCATAATCGCTCCGATCAGACGGCAGACGCTCAGTGCGATGCCGGAGCTCGTGTAGCCTTTCAATTCAACGATGTCCAGCCCGCTGACCTTCACCTCTGCGAGCAGCTGTTCCTTGTCGATTGGCTCCGGAAGTTCGAACTGACGCTCAAACTGGTCAAACGGAATCCCGACAATATTGACTGCATTCCACGGTATAAAACTTGTCCCTCCATGTTCGCCGAGCACGAATCCGGTCACATTTTTTGCATCCACGCCGCAGCGGTCTGCCACCATCTTATTGAAGCGGGCGGTATCGAGAAGCGTACCTGTACCGATCATTTTCCGGCGCGGGTAATCAAACTCCGTCTGTGCGAGATACGTCAGGATATCCATCGGATTCGAAACATTGATGATCACGGCCTCCCGCGTGTAGCGTACGATCTCCGTCATGATACTGCGCATCACCTGCACATTGGACTGCAGCAGTACCATGCGGTCCCTGGAATTGCCCGGCTGGATACTCGGACCTGCCGTGTTGATGATGATCTGCGCATCCCGGCAGTCTTCATACGTTCCCACCCGGATGTTTGCATTCGCGCTGTATGCAAATGCGGTTGTATGGCTCGCATCCATCACGACGCCAAGCGCCTTTTTCTCATTTCGATTTATCACGACAATCTCATCCGCCAGATTCATGCGAAGAAGTGAATCCAGTATCGCTGATCCAACGTGCCCTGCACCGATCAGGACCACCTTTCCATAATTGACTGCGCCCATTCTCTTTTCCTCCCTGTGTCTCACAACTGCGTACTGTCAAAGTCATGTTCATATGCTCTTATTCTATCACGAAAAGTCATACCTGTGTATGGAAAGCTGTAAAGATTCATTGCTTTCTATCATAATGCTATTTCCTTCTTTGGAACAAAGAAATGACTCATATCCGTATGCTCCAGCTCCAGCAGTGCGATTTCATCTGCCGCCAAAAGGATATCCCCCAGCGGCGATTGATAAGTACACGTATATTCCATCTTTTTCCTTATAATTTTCGATTACCGCGTGAGTTTCACAATGTACTCCGTAGTACCTTCCTCAAATTTTTTCTGTCCTGCCAATCGAAAGCCATGTCTCTTGTAAAAAGCAATTGCCCTGGTATTTCTTTCCAATACCCACAAATGATCCGCGTGGAATTCCCTGATTGCAAACTCAATCAGGCTGCTTCCAATTCCCTCGCTTTGGAAAAATGGTTCCACATATAGTTTGCAGATCTCCGTTCCCTCTGTCTGAGCGAATCCCTTTATCAAGCCATCCTCATATACATACAGATTTTTGAGCACTTCCTCTTCTCCAAAGTACTGATCTGCCAGCGAGATAACCTGCAGCTTGCCAAAAGAAAAACTTTCATCATTAAATATGGGAAAATAATTTATTCTGTTATTAAACACATATATTTCGGCTATCCTCGATAAATCATACCGGGTTGCTTTCCTAATTGGATAAAACGTTCGCATCCATCCTGTTGTCGTCAATCCCTTTTCTTCTCCATCATGAATGCTGTCATAATTTTTTTCAATACTGTCAATATCTGTATTTTCTGCTTTTCGAACTTTTTTCATCTTCTACCCCCTTAATCATAAAATAAGTCCCAATATTTTTTCAGCATAACATAATTCCACTTGATCAACAAGTGGTGAGCAACAAGCGTTTCAAGTAAAACAAAAAAGCCGAAAAACCTTTGATCCTAAAGGCTTTTCGACTTATGTGAGCAGGGGATGAGAGAATCGAACTCCCACTAAGAGTTTTGGAGACTCCTGTCATACCACTTGACCAATCCCCTATGTCTGCTGAACACTCTATATTTATACCACACTCTGTTTTATGTGTCAACTGTTTTTTCAAAAAATTCGAAATTATTCCAACTCTTAAGACAAATTGGCGATTCCATGATCTTTCTCACAGAATCGCCTGGATTGCCTCACGTACATTTCGCACACCGGTCAGGTGGATACCATCTACACGTGCCGCCTGCTTCATGCAACTCATCGGAAGGATCACCGTATCAAAACCGAGCTTCTTTGCTTCCCGGACACGCTGCTCCGGCATGGTCACCGAACGGACTTCTCCGCTTAATCCCACTTCTCCGAATGCAATCGTCTTTCCATCAATCGGAGTATCCTTCATGCTTGACGCCACTGCCAGCACAATACCAAGATCAAGTGCCGGTTCATTCATGCGGATACCGCCTGCAATATTGATGTAAGCATCACAGGAGGAAACGCGCAGTCCCGCCCGTTTTTCCAGGACAGCCATAAGAAGGTTGACGCGGTTTAAGTCTGTACCGTCCGCTGTCCGCCGCGGAAACGCAAGGCTACTCTGGCATACGAGTGCCTGCACCTCCAGAAGCACCGGACGTGTCCCCTCCATCGTACATGCAACGATCGAGCCAGACGCATTCTCCGGCTTTCCCTCCAGCATATATTCAGAAGGATTTGCCACCTCCACAAGACCGCTGCCGCGCATCTCGAACACGCCGATCTCATTGGTCGAACCAAAACGGTTCTTGACACCGCGCAGTACCCGGTACGATGCATAACGGTCTCCTTCAAAATACAATACCGTATCAACCATATGCTCCAGCACACGCGGACCGGCTACTACTCCCTCCTTCGTCACATGACCGACGATAAAGATTGTAATATCCTGTGTCTTTGCAATCTGCATCAGCACACCTGTTGATTCTCTCACCTGAGATACACTGCCGGGAGCAGATGATACACTTTCGTTGTACATGGTCTGAATGGAATCAATCACAACAACCTGCGGCTGCAGCCGCGTGATCGTCTCCCGGATGGCCTGAAGATCTGTCTCGCACAAAATCAGCAGATGCTCGGTAAAGCTTCCCATCCGCTCTGCCCGCAGGCGAATCTGCTGCAGCGATTCCTCACCCGAAATATACAGCACTTTTTTCCCGTCACCGGAAAGATTCCTGCATACCTGCAGCAAAAGCGTTGATTTTCCAATACCCGGATCTCCTCCGACCAGTACCAGTGAACCCTGAACAATCCCGCCTCCCAGTACACGGTCAAGCTCCCCCATTCCGGTTCCCATGCGTGCCGTCTGGTTCATTTCAATCTCAGATAATGTTTTCGGCTGCGGGAGGTCCTTTCGAACACTCCCAGCAGCCGTTTTTTTCGTCGAAGCCTGCGGTTCTTCCGCAAAGCTGTTCCATTCTTTGCAGGCCGGACACTGTCCCATCCATTTGGAGGATTCAAACCCGCAGTTCTGACAGAAAAATATCGTCTTTGCCTTTGGCATTTATAATTTCACAACCTTTACCGGAACAAGATCTGCCTCACCGATTTCTACGCTCAGCACCAGTTTTCCGCCCATCTGTGTTACCATTTTTCCTACATTCGTATCATTGATGTAAATCTTATATTCTGCATTATCCTCCAGACCAAGAATGATCTGCACATCTTCTTTTCCTTCTACTTCAAAAGATACGCCGTTCTGTGTCGAATGGAAATGGTGTACTGCAGTTCCCGGTACGGATTCATAAACAAACATTCCGTTCTTTTCAAGCTTTGTGATCTCATCAAAGGTCTTTACCTTATAAATATCTCCCTCATACTCATAATCGGATTTCTTTGCTTTTTCCGAAAGCTCATATGCGCCAAAGCTGAGTGTGCCATCCTCTTCTGTACGGATAAGCTCTTTAATTCCTGACATTTTCATGCCCTCCTGATATGTTTTTCACAGACCGGAATCCACCGGTCCATCGCCTTGTATGTTTCGATTATTGTGCTATTTTACCATAAAGCATAGTAAAATTCCAGCATTTTTTACTTACAGGACTGTATGAATTCATTCACTTTGGAAAACTATTTTTCCCTTCTGCAGCCCGACGTGTACCGTATCGCCCACTTTGATTTTTCCGGCCAGAATCTCTTCCGCAAGTGCATCCTCGATCTGTCCCTGCACAGCACGGCGCAAGGGTCTCGCTCCATACTTCTCGTCAAACCCTGCTTCAGAAATATGCTTCTTCACCGCACCACTGACCTTGAGTGTAATCTGAAGCTGTTCAAAGCAACGCTTCTGCAGTTCTGAAAGCAGGAGCCCCGTAATCTGAAAGATTTCGTCTTTTGTCAGAGAATGGAACACGATCGTTTCATCAATACGATTCAGGAACTCCGGTTTGAAAATCCGGCGCACCTCTTCCATTACGCTTCCCTTCATGGCCTCATAATTGCGTTTTTCATCCTTTCCGGCTCCGAATCCCAAATGCTTTGGCGACACAATGGACTGAGCACCTGCATTTGATGTCAGAATCAGGATCGTATTTTTAAAATCCACCTTACGGCCATGGCCATCCGTGATATGCCCTTCATCTAATACCTGCAGCAGTATATTAAACACATCCGGATGTGCCTTTTCAATTTCGTCAAACAGAATTACCGAATATGGATTTCTCCGTACTTTTTCTGAGAGCTGACCGCCTTCCTCATAACCGACATATCCTGGCGGTGATCCAACCAGCCTGGAGACGCTGTGCTTTTCCATATATTCTGACATATCAACCCGGATCATGGACTGTTCACTGCCAAACACTACCTCCGCAAGTGCCTTGGAAAGTTCTGTCTTTCCGACACCGGTCGGTCCGAGAAACAGGAAAGAGCCAATCGGCCGCGCCGGATTTTTCAAGCCTGCACGGCTGCGGCGCACCGATTTTGCAACTGCCTGTACCGCTTCCTCCTGTCCGATCACTCGTTTGTGCAGCTCTGCATCCAGATGAAGAAGCTTTTTTGACTCAGTTCCGGCAAGCTTCTGTACCGGGATCTTGGTCCAGACAGAAACAATCTGTGCAATATCCTCTTCTGTTACTTTGGATACTCTTCCGTCCTGCTTCTGCTGCATCTTTTTCCGATGCTTTTCAAGCTTTTCATCCAGCACTTTTTTCTGCTGGTTCAATTCCCGTGCCTTCTCAAGCTGACCACTGCGCAGTGCCTGTTCCCGTTCTTCAAGCAGCGCGTCATATTCCTCCTGCATTTTCGCCGTCTGCTCCGGCATCTGATAATATCCAAGTTGACGCCTCGACGATGCTTCATCAATCAAATCAATCGCCTTGTCCGGCAGGAAACGGTCATTAATATAACGTTTCGAAAGCTTTACTGCTGCCTCCAGCGCTTCATCCAGTATCGTCACACCGTGATGCTTTTCATATGCCGGCCGAAGTCCCTTCAAAATCTGAAGCGTTTCCTCTTCAGACGGTTCTTCTACGTGTACCGGCTGAAACCGGCGCTCCAATGCCGGATCTTTTTCAATATACTTCCGGTATTCCTCCTGTGTTGTCGCACCGATCAGCTGTAATTCTCCTCTTGCCAGAGAGGGCTTTAAGATATTCGATGCATCCAGTGCACCTTCCGCTCCGCCTGCACCGATAATTGTATGAAGCTCATCAATAAACAGAAGCACATCGCCGCTGTCCACCACTTCATTGATAATCCGTTTGATACGTTCCTCAAACTCACCACGGTACTTGGAGCCTGCCACCATCCCGGCCATATCAAGGGTAACAACCCTTTTATTCTGCATCGGAGCCGGAACCTCTCCGTTTACGATTTTTTGTGCCAGTCCTTCAACAATCGCTGTTTTTCCGACTCCTGGCTCGCCGATCAGACATGGATTATTTTTTGTCCGGCGACACAGGATCTGCATAATCCGTTCTATTTCAGTCTCTCTTCCAACCGTCACATCAAGCTTGTGCATAGCCGCCAGATCCGTCAGATCACGACTGTATTGATCCAGTAACGGGGTCGTACTGTCCCCTTCTCCTTCTGCCGCCGCCTTTGCCAAGCGGATCAGATCCTTGTATTTTTCGTCAGACATGCCTGTAACCTGGGCAATATCTGCATACAGCTTCTGCAGATTTGCGCCAAGTGTATGCAGAAGTCTTGACGCCACACAGTCCACATCCCGCAAAATTGCCAGCAAAATATGTTCCGTTCCGATTTCCGTATCTTCAAAAAAATGAGCCATTTCTTCGCTTTCCCGAAGAATGCTTTTTGCTCTCGGGGACCATTCCTTCGAAGCCTTTGTCTCTTTTGATTCCGGTGCCACCAGCTCACCAATCAGCTCCAGAAGTTTATTTTCTTCAACGTGGTTTTCCCGCAGAATTGCGCCTGCAGTCCCATCCTGCTCTCTGACAAGGGCAAGCAGCAGATGTTCAGAACCGATATAACGGTGTCCGCCCTGCTTTGCGGATTTCTCAGCCAGCTTCAGAACCTGCTTCGCATTTTCTGTATAATTTAACTGCATTAAGTCTCCTCCTGTATCTGATTACTGTTCATAATCGTCATAACATTCATTTACCATTGCATGGATTTCTTCCCGCGTAATATTTTTACAGATGCCTTTTGCAAGAAGCATCCGCAGGCTGTTTCTGAGCTCCGCGACAGCCTGTGCCTTATTATTATCCAGCGCTACAACTGCTCCTCTTCTGCGGTCGATCGTCACAAAGCCCTCCTGCCTCAAAACAGAATACGCTTTATTTACCGTATGCATATTAATTCCAACATCATCTGCCAGCTGTCTTACTGACGGAAGTGTATCTCCCTCCTGCAGAAGTGATGTTGCGATTCCAAGTATAATCTGGTTTCGAAGCTGCATATAGATTGCTTCGTCACTCTGAAAGTCTATTTCTATCAGCATTGCTGTTTCCTCCCTTGTGATAGTCATCATATAACACCGAGGCAAATCTGTCAAGCAGAAGCACCCGAAAGCAAAAAGCATTCTGCCCGCCGTCTTTTCCGGTAACCGGGCAGAATGCTTTCTGGTTTTCTTAGTCTGTTTCTCTTTCCTATAGCAATTCAATAAATAATGCAGACAAGACGATTTGGCAGGGCGCGAAAGACAAGGATGAAATCTGCAGGCGTGCTGACGCACGGCAAAGATTTCTGACGCAGTATTTCACGCTCCGACAAATCGGATGGGATGCATTATTTTGCAGAATTGCTATAATTGCTGCATCTTTACAGATCGATCATATTAATCTCCACACGATCTGATTTTTCCTTTGGCGGATTGTATTCATGCTCCGGTTCCGGTTCCTGATATTCCGGCATCGTCTTTGGCTGTTTTCTGGCCTGTGACGGCTTCGGAACATCCGCCGGATCATCCTTCTGCCTGCGGATACTCTTTTTTTCCTTCCGCTCCGCTTTTTTATCTGCCTTTTTATCTGTGCGCTTCTGTGGCTTTTCCTCTGACATCATATGACTGCCCTGAGCCGCTTCCGCTTCCTCTGTTTCATAAGAATCTGCTTCATAAGAGGCATGTTCGTATGCATCATTGTTTTGTCCGCCATTATACAGGTCATCATTGTATTCCTGCTCCGATGGGTCAATGTAGCTTCCGTCCGGTGCAAAGCTTCCTTTGTATCCGCTTCCGTTTTCTGCTTCATTTTCATAAGAATTCCGCCCCTTCTGCGGATATCCCATACTCAGATAGGAATCTCTTTCTGCCTTCAGATCACGTTTTTTCAAAATCAGATTGATGACAACAAACAAAAGTACAATGCACACTCCGATCAGTCCATACAGGATCTTCGTCAGAAGATTCTGCCTGTCACGGTAGCTGGCTGCCTCGCTCTTTAATGTCGCAATCGTATTCTCTGCTTCCTCCAAAGAGCTTCTGTCCACCTTGACAAAACGCGGATCTTCCGTCTCCGGTTCCGTCTCTGTCTGCTTCTCAGTCGCTGCCTCCGTCTGTGCCTCTGACACCGGCTCTGCTGCCGCACTCGTGCTTTCATCGGTTGTCACATACAGATAATAGGCATACTGACTTCCATTTTCCGCGCATACAGTAATCACTACCGTTGTCTTGCCATCTTCCCCGATATCCTGTCCGGTAATATCAACGATCGTAGCATTTTCGTTGGATGTAACCGGATTTAATTCCAGGCGGCTCGTTCCGGCCGGTACTGTGACATTATACTCAATTGTACTGTATACAAAATCCGGTGATACTGTTACTCCTTCTGTCGTAATTCCAAGGGTCGACAGGGAATTATCTCCGGATTCTCCTTCCTCCGCCAGCACAGGGATGGCAAAGATCCATACGAGCGCCAGAAGAGTCAGAAATAATGATTTCCTTCTTACTGTTCTCTTTTCCATTGATACTCTCCTCATATACCTGAACATTCAGGCCTCGTCAATCGCTTTTCCGATATCATGACGATAATATTTGTTTTCAAAACGCACCCAGTCTACTGCTTTATAAGCATTTGCACGTGCCTGCTTCAGATCATCGCCCTTTGCCGTCACACCGAGCACACGGCCACCGTTTGTCACAATGCTTCCATCTTTTCCTTTCGCAGTTCCTGCATGGAACACATAATAGCCGTCTTTGTCTTTAAATACGTCAAGCCCTTCAATCGGATAACCTTTTTTGTAGCTGACCGGATATCCATCGGAAGCCAGTACAACACAGACCGCTGCATTATCCTCAAACTCCAGATCAATCTGATCCAGGGTTCCGTCAATGCACGCTTCAAATGCTTCAATAATATCCGTTTTCATACGCGGAAGCACAACCTGAGTCTCCGGATCACCGAACCGTGCATTATACTCCAGCACCTTCGGTCCGTCCTCTGTCAGCATCAGGCCAAAGAAAATAATGCCCTTAAATTCCCGTCCCTCTGCACGCATTGCATCTACTGTCGGCTGATAAATATACTTTTTACAGTATTGATCAATCTCCTCCGTATAAAACGGGCTTGGAGAAAATGTTCCCATTCCTCCCGTATTCAATCCGGTATCTCCGTCACCGGCACGCTTATGATCCTGTGCGGATGTCATCGTGCGAACTGTCTTGCCGTCCACAAAAGTCAGAACAGATACCTCACGGCCTGTCATGAACTCCTCGACTACCATACGGCTGCCTGCCTGTCCGAATTTTTTGTCCGTCATGATTTCCTTTACGCCTTCTTTTGCTTCTTCCAGCGTATTGCAGATCAAAACGCCCTTTCCGAGTGCCAGACCGTCTGCCTTCAGAACAATCGGCATTTTTGCTGTTTCAAGATAAGCAAGTGCGTCCTCTGCACAGTCAAAATTCTCATACGCAGCCGTTGGAATATGATACTTTTTCATCAGATCCTTGGAAAATGCCTTGGAGCCCTCAAGAATTGCCGCATTTTTACGCGGTCCGAATACACGCAGCCCCTGTGCTTCAAATACGTCCACAACACCTCCGACCAGCGGATCATCCATACCGATCACGGTCAGGTCAATCTCGTGTTCTTTTGCAAATGACGCCAGTTTTTCAAACTCCATTGCTTTGATATCCACACACTCGGCATATTCAGCAATCCCCGCATTGCCGGGCGCACAATAAATTTTTTCTACCTTCGGTGACTGTGCCACCTTCCAGGCAATTGCATGCTCTCTTCCGCCGCTTCCTACGATCAAAACCTTCATCTGTTTTTCCTCCTGATGCGCAGCGATTCTAAAAAGAATCTGTCAGCTTATGCTGGTGCGCTAACTCTCACGATGTTCGACTTGAATTTATTCTGCAATTTTCACGTGTCCGTCTTCTACTGAAATTCTTCCATTTGCAATCAGATCGATCGCCTGTGGTAAAATCACCCACTCTGCCTCCTGCATCACACGCAGCTGAAGCTCCTTCGGTGTATCCTCCTGCTTCACTTCCACTGCCTTTTGCAGGATGATCGGACCGGTATCGGTACCGCCGTCCACAAAATGCACCGTTGCACCGGTCACTTTTACTCCGCGCGCCAGCACAGCCTCATGTACGCCAAGCCCATAATAGCCGGTCCCGCAAAAAGATGGGATCAAAGCCGGATGAATGTTGATGATCCGATTTGGATAAGCATCCACAATACATTGCGGAATTACCACAAGGCATCCGGCCAGCACAACAAGATCTGCCTCTGATTCCTGCAGCTGTGCAAGCAGTGCCTGATTGAATGCTTCCTTTTCCGGATAATCTGCCCTTGTCACACAGGCAGACGGAATTCCTGCTTTTGCCGCGCGTTCCAGTGCATACGCCTTTTTGCTGTTGCTGATCACCTTAACTACTCTGGCATTCGTCACCTTTCCGCTTTCTATCGCATCAAGAATTGCCTGAAGATTCGTACCGCCGCCCGATACCATTACCGCAAGCTTCAGCATAACTCCACGCCCTTTTCGCCATCTGCCACATTGCCGATCACCCACGCCTGATCTCCTGTCTTCGCAAGCGCCTCGATCGTCTTATCCGCATCTGCCGGATCAACCGCCAGTACCATACCAATTCCCATATTGAACGTATTGTACATCATCTGTTCTTCAATGGAGCCTTCCCTTGCCAGCATTTTGAAAATTGCCGGAACCTCGTAGCTGTCTTTCTTTACGACTGCCTTTACGCCATCCGGCAGCATTCTCGGAATATTTTCATAGAATCCGCCGCCCGTAATATGGCTGCAGCCTCTGATCGTGACGCCTGCTTCTTTTACACTGCGCAGTGCCTTCACATAAATGCGGGTCGGAGCAAGAAGTGCCTCGCCAAGTGTTTTTCCGAGCTCCTCATGGTAAGTATCAAGTGTTTCTTTGTCCATCTGAAATACCTTGCGCACCAGAGAAAATCCATTGCTGTGTACACCGGTGGATGCAATTCCGATCAGTGTATCTCCGGCCTTGATCGATTCACCTGTAATCAGATCCTTTTTATCTACCACACCGACTGCGAAACCAGCCAGATCGTAATCGTCTTCCGGCATCAGTCCCGGATGCTCTGCCGTCTCGCCGCCAATCAATGCACAGTCAGACTGTACACAGCCTTCTGCCACGCCGGAAACGATTGCCGCAATCTTCTCCGGATAATTTTTTCCACACGCAATATAGTCCAAGAAAAACAGTGGCTCGCCACCTGCACATGCGATATCATTAACACACATCGCCACTGCATCAATACCGATCGTATCATGCTTGTCCAGAATAAATGCAAGCTTTACTTTTGTACCACATCCGTCTGTACCTGAAAGCAGCACCGGCTCTTCCATATTTTTGGTCTTCGCAAGTGAAAACGCACCTGAAAATCCGCCGAGACCACCCAGCACCTCTTCTCTCATCGTGCGCTTTACGTACTGCTTCATCAGTTCAACTGATTTGTATCCTGCTTCAATGTCCACTCCAGCCTTCTTGTAATCCATGACGTTCCTCCCTGTGAATCCGATGTATGTTATTTATTTTTTCTGGCTTTCCACGTATGCTCTGTGACCGATCTCCTGCAGCTTCTGGTCTTTCTTTTCTACCTGCTCTTTTAATTCAGCCGCATATGCTTTTACTTTCTCAAGCAGCTCCGGATCTGAAGTCGCGAGAATCTTTGCCGCCAGAATACCTGCATTTGCACCGCCATTGATTGCTACTGTAGCTACCGGGATGCCGGAAGGCATCTGTACGATGGAATAAAGGGAATCCCTTCCGCCAAGTGACGTTGTATGCATCGGAATACCGATAACCGGCATCGGAAAAATTGCTGCGCACATGCCAGGAAGATGCGCTGCCATACCTGCTCCTGCAATGATCACCTTAAAGCCCTTTGCTTCTGCCGTCTTTGCGTATTCAAAGAACACATCCGGCTCTCTGTGTGCGGAAATGATCGTCATCTCATAATCGATTCCGAACTTTTCCAGCATATCTGCCGCCTTGCTCATTACAGGCATATCTGAGTCACTGCCCATCACAATTCCTACTTTTGCCATTGTACTTTCTCCTTCTGTTTCATTTCCTTTGGTTGTCTTCTGTTATATTTCATTGCAGTCGGCGCTTTCTAAAAATCTGTCCTGCCGGACCTTCCCCGACCGCCTTTCCATGAGCCTTCCGGCTCACAGACGAACTCATTCTACTAACTAATACAGGCCTTGTCAATGCCTCTGCCTGAATTCTGGACAATTTTCCCTTATCCTTCGTCCAATGCCTCATTCAGCTTTTCCGTGCCCGGAAGAACGAATCTTCCATTTTCAATCAATGAAATTTTCCGGCCATCCTCACACAGAACCTCGATGCACCCGATTTCTTCATATGGGATCGTGATATCCGTATGACATCCGAAATAAGCCTTTGCCGGATCTTCCTTTCGCAGGATCGAAACCTCATTGTCTCTTGCAATGATCTCTTTCCCGTCCGGATTATAAACCGCTGTATCCTCAGCCCAGCTGTAGCAGGTATCACCGACTGCAAAATGCGGCCCCATCTTCTCTGCGATCAGAATCGGAAGTTTATCCGCAATCTGATATTTCTTTGCCATTGCATAAGCTACCGTATTCGTACCGATCGCAAACTCGCCAAGCGGCAGTGTATCGTGATGATACATGACATTCTCATAAAAATATTTTTTATTTTCTTCCTCTTCTTCAAAATTTGCACAGCCGTACGATACAATCCGTCCATTTTCAAATGCTACCTGAAGATCGATATAATTTAGTTCTCTGAGATAAACCTGTTTTACATGAAGGAGTCCGTTCGTTCCTTCCAGCTTCGGTGAGGTAAAGACCTCTCCGACCGGAATATTCACATCCGCCACACAGTTTTCAAACAGCGTCTGCTTCATCGGATCCGTCATTTTATGAAGGGCCACCGTCAGTTCTGTCCGGTTTCCGTCTCTTCCCTGAATATGCACAGCCGTTCCCTGATCCAGCGCATCGATAAGTTTTTGCTGTAGATCGCGGTACAGGACGTAATCCAGCGTATTGAGCTTCACTGTTTCCCGGAATATCTCCTCGAACTGTGCTCCGATCTCCGGTACCGGGAACGCAATAATCGTAAAGCTGCGTTCTTTTCCAATGATATACTGATTGGTCAGCTGCGCAGATTCATTCGCATACAGAACCATCAGTTTTTCCTGCTTTTCGCTTAAATGGCAGGATTCCTCCTGTGCGGTTGGCACGAACGGCGTTTCACCGAATGTCTCTACGACTGCCGGACCTGCATGCCACGCTGCAAGCTGTTTCCATTTTTCATAAGCCGTCCGCATGACACCCAGCTTACGCTCCATGAATTTCTTATCGAAATAAATCGCAGCATCTGCACGATGGTCATAATCAAACTGCGGGTTCGCCGATGCCCCCGTATAACCGACCCGAAGATTCTGGCGTTTATTCAGGGTGCTTACTGCCGCACGGTAAATCACCGGACGCAGTCCCATCTTTTCAAAATTCCAAACAGCTTTTCGAATCATCCGTTCAAAGCCAAGCTGATACCGGATATTGACAGTTCGTTTGATCGACAGATCTTTTCCTCCCAGTACAAAGCCGATCCGATATCCTTCTGTATACGTATCTGCCATTGCCGCAATCTCATCCTCGGAAAGCGTATTTAAAAAGCGCGCCATCTGAAGTTCATTTTCTGATACATATTCTCCGTACCGGTACAGATAACGCAAATCTGTCAGATCAGAATCCATCACGATCCTTGTTGCAAAGTCCAGCTTAGGATCAATTGATTCCTGAATCCGGCGTGTCACAAACAGCTCACTGTAATCACTGACAAACCAGTAAATAATCTGCTGGATTTCCTTATACTCCGGAATCTCTTCGGATTCAAACCGATTGTATACCTCAACGAACAGCTCCAGACAAACTACGCTTTCCTCCAGCTGTCCTTCAAATGCATAAACAAGCATCGCTCTTAATTCAGTATAAAGAAAACTGAGCAGTCTCCCATGCACTTCGCCAAGCTCTGCCACCGCATACGATGGATTGCCATAGCTTACGTCATAATGCTCCGGCAGAATATCCTCATACATTTTATGGTTCAGCTCCTGCCACTGCTCCAGCGTATATTCCTTCGTCTCACCGGACAAAAGCTTCGTCCGAAGACCATCCACCCAAATCAGAAATTCTGCTGTCTTCTTAAAATAAACGCAAAAAGGCGCGGGCACTGTCTCTTCCTGGCCGATTTCGCGAATTCGTTCCATTGCAAGGGTGTACCGCTCCTTTAAATACTCTTCTTTTTTATTTATTTCTTCCATTTTTTCACCTGCTGTTTTCCGCATGCCCCGATTTTCCGGGGCATGCTTCTGATTGATTCTTCCTGATCCGTCACTCCACCAGTCCCAGGCAGACGATAAAAAACCATCCCGCAATCGCTGCCGTGCTCATGATCGTCCCGAATTTGCTGCAAAAATAAGACCTGCATTCATCATGAAATCCGGCAAATCCATATCCGAGTCCGCAAAATGCCATTACAATTCCGGTAAACCCTACTGCTCCGATCCAGGTATTCGCCATTCCTTTCATCAGAAATGAAACGAACAACATTCCTGCCAGTATCAGTACAGACAGAATACTTAAGATCGCAGATGCAATGCTGTTTGCTGAATATTTCTTTTCTTCAAAAGAATATACCTGTCGCTTTGCCATATCAAATCTCCTGTATTGTTCTTTTATTTTCCTGAATCTGCCATTGTCTCTCCGGAGATCCCGCCAAGCCTGAAATACCATCTGTTTGAAATCCAGAACACCAGATAACCGATAAACCCACCCAGGGTATTCAACAGGATGTCATCCACATCAAAGCATCCTACCTGCAGCACCAGCTGAGAAATCTCAACGACCGCACTGATTTCAAAGCTAAGCAGCACGATCTTCCAGGATTTCCGCATTTCTCTTGATAAAATCGGAAGAAGCGCTCCAAACGGCATAAATCCGATCACATTGCCAAGCAGATTTAAAAGCACCGTTCGAATGCCAAGAATCCTCCAATAGCGCAAATAACGCCAGATTTCCTGAAATGGCCGGATATTGTACCCCACTGCAGCTTCGTTTCGTCCATATTCTTCTGCAAAAAACAGAAAATATACCAGCCCGATCAGATACAGCCCAAACAGAAAGGCTCCGGATATCTTTATTCCCTTCCTGACCGCTGCCGCCATCAGAAAGTCAGGTCATCCTTGCTTTTCAGCAGACGTACGCTGCTTACAAGGAGAAGAACACCGGATGCGATCCCTGTTACAAGAACCACGATCCCCATCACAAGATTCCAGATCCCGGCATGCGCCAGCGTCTTATAAATTTTTTCATTCATAATTTTTTCATCCCTCCGACTGTGCCGTGCCATTTTGTTATTTTACTCCGTACTCTTCATAGTATGCATCAATTGCCGCTTTCATGGCATCATCGATAATTACTTTTCCTTTGTATTCTTTTCCGTAAAGATGTTCTACAACCTCCGCCATCGTCACGATTGCCGTTGTTTTCAGTCCATACTTTTCTTCGATTTCCTGCAGCGCACTCTTTTCTCCCTGTCCGCGCTCCATGCGGTCTACTGATACTACCAGCCCCTGTACATCGACATTGCCCTGCGCCTTAATGATCGGAAGTGTCTCCTGAATAGATGTGCCGGCTGTTGTCACATCCTCAATAATAATAACCTTATCCCCATCTCCGATCGGACTGCCAAGCAAAATCCCCTTATCGCCATGGTCCTTTACTTCTTTACGGTTTGAGCAGTAACGAATATCAACATCATACAGCTCACTGATCGCACACGTCGCTGCTACCGTAAGCGGAATTCCCTTGTAAGCCGGTCCGAAAAGCACATCAAAATCAAGTCCGAATTTGTCGTGGATTGCCTTTGCATAATAGCTGCCCAGTCTGCGCAGCTGTGCACCGGTGCGATAAAATCCGGTATTTACAAAAAACGGAGTTTTTCTTCCGCTCTTCGTCACAAAATCACCAAATTTTAAAACTTCACAGTCTACCATAAACTCAATAAATTCCTGTTTATATGCTTCCATCTGCTTTCTTATCCTCCTGACAGTAATCTGCATTCATTATATCTTTTTTATAGTATCACAAAATCAGTACAGGGTCAAAAGTTATTTCTCTACACCTCTTCTTTTCCATACATCAAATCCATGCATCAAAAAAAGAACCACTTTCATTTTGGAATTTTCCCGGCACAAATATGCCAAAACACGTTCCATGAAAATGATTCTTATAAAAAAACTTTTTTTATTCCCCTTTCTGGTAATAATGTTTACCGGATGCAGCCGGGGCCATGCTCTTTCGTCTTGCAAAAAGAAGCACAAGAATCGTAAAAAGATACGGCAGCATCTGAACCAGCTGTGGAGGAATGCTTACTGCCTGAAGCCGGAACTGCATGCTTTCTGCGAATCCATAAACGAGACCGGCAAGTGCAACCCAGGTCGGCTTCCAGTTTCCGAGAATTACCATTGCCAGTGCAATATATCCTCGTCCGGATACCATATCCTTGCTGAACATATCAATATCTCCGATTGAGAGGTATGCTCCCCCCACTGCCGCAAGCATACCACTGATAATCACAAAAAGATACTGTACCAGATATACATTGACCCCCATTGTTCCCGCAAGCTCCGGATTTTCCCCAATTACCAGAATGCGAAGTCCTGTCGGTGTGCGATACAGTAACATCCAAAGAAGAAGCACACACAGAACCAGCAAATAAAACAATGGCGAAATATTACCGATGATATCTTTTATAATCGGAATCTGTGAAATAACAGGCAGCTTCCACTTTCCAAGCCCGGCAACCATCTCTGACTTTCCTTTTGAATTCCAGATTGCCTGCAAAAGTACAACCGTAATACCGGAAGCAAACATATTGATACCAAGCCCGGCAAGAACATGCTCGCACTTAAATCCGACCGTCAGCACAGCCAGCACCAGTCCTGTAACGGCACCTGCCGCAATCGCAAACAAAAGCCCGATCCATGCACTTCCGGAAAGATAAGATCCCACAACTCCGAAAAAGCTCCCGATCAGCATGATTCCTTCCAGTCCCATATTGACAATGCCGACCCGTTCAGAAAGCATACCGGCAAGTGCAGCAAAAGAAATCGGGATTGCAACCCGGACCATTCCGGAAAGTAATGTTAAAATCTGTGCTCCCATTATGCTGCCACCTTCTTTCTTCTGATAATTTTTTCGACTGCCAAAATAATTCCCGGCGTAGATACAAAGATAATGATCAGTGCCTGGAGAACGGTAATGAATTCTCCCGGTATATTGGTCGTACGGTTCATGCTTGAACTTCCGGCGCTCAGTGCTCCGAAAAGCAGTGCACTCGCCAATGTTCCAAGCGCTTCATTTCCTCCCATTACTGCAATTGCAATACCGCTGAAGCCATAACCAGTTGTCATATTGGAAATGTAATATCCCTGTACGCCCATCACTTCGACTGCTCCGCCGATGCCTGCGATCGCACCGGAAAGAAACATGGAGATCATGATATTTTTCCGGTTACTGATCCCCGCTGTTTCCGCTGCTTTTAAATTGCTTCCGGTCGCTCTTAATTCATATCCAAGCTTTGTTCTGTAAAAAAAGAACCAGAACGCCACTACAAGAAACAGTGCTATTATAATACCTGCATTTAATCTGGTATGCGGAATCAGTACCGCAAGTTCTGCAGATTCCTGAATTTCTTCAGTTCTTACGATCATTCCCTCTGATTTAAACGGATAATTCACCAGATATTCCACCAGATAAAGCGCCACATAGTTCAGCATAATTGTAATAATTACTTCACTGATATGCAGACGGTTTTTGATCAGTGCCGCCAGAAGCGCCCAAAGTCCTCCGCAGACTGCCGCGAGCAAAATGCAAAGCGGAATATGAAGAACTGCGGGAATCCCCTTTATATAATGACCTGCGATTGCTGCCGGCAAAGCCCCCATCAGAATCTGACCTTCTATACCTATATTAAAAATTCCTGTTTTTGCCCCTGCAGCCATCGCAAGTCCCGCAAAGATCAGCGGAATCGAGGTTCCTATCGTCTGTGCAAGATTATATGTACTTCCAAATGCACCTGAAATCATGGCACTATATGCTTCCGACGGAGAATATCCGGAAAACGCAATGATTGCAGAAGCAATCATCACAGAAAGCAGAAATGAAATCAGTATATAAACCAGCTTTTTTGCTTTACTCATTTTCTCCGACACCTCCCAGCATATAATAACCCAGCTCTTTCTTGGAAAAGTCTTCCGTCTTTCTTTCCTCCTGTATCCTGCCTTCATAGATCACTGCAATCCGGTCGGATAATTTTACAACCTCATCCAGATCCGCTGAGAACAGAAGGATTGCCGATCCCTGATCACGCATTTTCATCAGTTCTGCATGAATATACTCAATTGCACCGATATCAACACCTCTGGTTGGCTGGGCAGCCAAAATAATACGGTTCTGATGCATCAGTGTCCGGCCAATGATCAGCTTCTGCTGGTTTCCTCCAGAAAGGGAATCTGTTGTCTGATCCACGCCCGTGGTCCGCACATCATACCTTTTGATAGCTTCTTCCGCTGTACTTCTGATTTTTTTCAGATTCAGCAACCCATGTGTTCCATAAACTGCTCTGTTATGGTAACCGAGGATAAAATTTTCCCAATTGGCAAACCCTTTTACAAAGCCTCTGACTCCACGCTCCTCCGGAATATGCCCGATATACTGCAGCATTTTTTTCGGTGTCGTATCCGAAATCACTTCTCCTTCACAGGAAATCGTTCCGCCTGTCTGACGACGGATCCCCGTGATCACTTCGATCAGCTCCGTCTGTCCATTTCCCTCTACACCTGCGATTCCAAGAATTTCCCCTGAACGAACCTGAAGAGAAATATCTTCCAAAACCTTTTTCTTCTGTCTGGAAAGGCTGATATGTGACAGTTCCAGACGAACCGGCGCGTCCTCCTTCCACGGCAGACGCTTTACTTCAAAAGACACCGGTCTCCCAACCATCAGCTCTGCCAGCCGTTCTTCATTTGTATCCTTCACATTACACGTACAAATTGTTTCACCCTTCCGAAGTATCGTGATCCGATCCGCAATTTCAAGCGTTTCCTTCAGCTTATGCGTAATAATTACAATCGTCTTATTTTCCCTTTTCAGATTGCGCAGCATTTCAAAAAGCTCAGAAACCTCCGGTGGAGTAAGCACAGCAGTTGGCTCATCCAGAAGAAGTATTGATGCATCATTATAGAGAGCCTTGAGGATTTCAACCTTCTGCCGTTCTCCGACCGAGAGATTCTCTATTTTTTCTTTCGGATCCAGTCGAAAATGATAACGGTCGATCAATTCCTTCACTTTTTGTTCCGCACCCTTCCGATCAAGAAAGATTCCCCTTTTAGGCTCATGCCCAACGATGATGTTTTCTGTCACCGTCAGATTTTCTACCTGTACAAAATGCTGATGCACCATAGAAAGTCCATAAGCAATCGCGTCATGTGCAGAATGAATTTTTACCTCTTTGTCGTTGATCCTGATTTCTCCCTGATCCGGCCTGTACAAACCGAAAAGAATCTTCATTAAAGTTGTTTTTCCCGCACCGTTTTCTCCAAGAAGTGAATGAATTTCACCTTGTTTTACGGAAAAGGAAATCTCTTTATTGGCATAAGTACCATGAAAAGATTTTGAAATATGCTCCATCCAAATTGCGTTCATATACTTCTCCCTGCAAGCAGCCACTTTCATCCCTACGTTAAAACAAATATTTATTTCACTTCATCAATTGTGACCGGAACTTCGATCTCTCCCGAAACAATTTTCTCTTTTGCAGCCTCTACTGCCTCCATTGTTCCATCCACAAGAGCTATATTGGAGCCTTCGTTCGTTACATCCACAGCTCCTTCGGCAATACCCGGATGAACAGCACCTGCTTTCAGTGTTCCTTCCATTGCCTCTTTAATGCTGTCTGTTACCACTACATCATTATTTCTCAGAGAAGACAGGATAATATGATCCGGATCAAGTACACACTGATTTACATCCACGCCAATCGCATAAAAATCTTCCTCTTTTGCTGCGTTAAATACTCCAAGTCCTGCTCCGCCAGCCAATGCATAAACAATATCTGCTCCATCTTCGTGCTCAGCCAGTGCAAGCTCCTTTGCTGTCGTTGTATCAGAGAAGGAACCTACATATTTTACTGCTACCTCAATATCCGGCTTTACAGACTTCGCACCTGCCATAAAGCCTGCTACAAAGGTATTCAGAGAAGGCGTATCCATTGCTACAACACAGCCAAGCTTATCGGTCTTTGTATTCATTCCTGCAACAATTCCAGCCAGATACGTTTTTTCCTGATCCTTAAAAAGAATGCTGGTAACATTATCATAGCCTTCCAGCTCACCATCAATAAAAAGATATTTCTGCTCCGGGAATTCAGCAGCAACGCTTGCGAGCGCCTCTGTCTGGTCAAAGCCTCCGCCGATAATCAGGTCATATTTTCCTGATGCGGAAAGATCCATGTAATCTGCTTCAAATTCAGATACCTCTGATGGCTCAACAAGCTGATAGGTCACTCCCAGCTCCTCTTCTGCCGCCTGTACTCCTGCCAGGAGACTGTCATTAAATCCACCATCACCAAGACCGCCTGTTCCGATGATCAGTGCTACTGAAAAATCAGAGGACTCTGCTGCCAAAGCGTTGCTTCCCATACCAAACATGGTTACTACTGCTGCTGCCATAACAAGTTTTCTTAATTTCATTTTCTTCTCTCCTTCGTTTTATCGTCAAAGCGGGGACTCGCAATCCACTTGCTTCGGTTAAAATAACTATTTTTTCTTCTTTTTCCGGGTATCTCTTATGCCTCTATGCGCTTTGCCACATGCTCCGGCATTTTAATGATATTCTCCTCGCTGTTGTTGTGTACCTTCTCCGGGTCGATTGCTGCCATTGCATTTAACATAACGCGTCCGACAACCGGAGCACAGCTCTCATAAATATCAAAAATAGACTGTTTCCAGTTCGGAAGAATTCCTTCCGCATGATTACTGATCACATAAAGTCCCGCATAGCTTGCACCGATCGCACGGGCCAGCGCTGCTTCCGGCATCATCGTATGACCGCTGATATCACAATGTGCATTGTACATCATCTGAATCTCCGATGCTGTTTCGAATCTTGGCGGCTCTACGACACCATAGATTCCCCTGGAAAATACACGTCTGAAAACATCCGAAGCTTTTTCCACAAGAATCTGCTGCAGATCCGGATTAATAATCTCACGCATACGAATGCTGTACGGACAAAATCTTCCGATGTTTGAATGACGTTTCGTATAATCAATAAAATCCGTCGGACAAATAATATCTCCCGGTTCAAGGAGCGGATTTATTCCGCCGCCACTGCCGTCTGCAAGAATATACTGTACACCTGCCTGCTGAAGCACCCAGAAAACACGCTCTGCCGGACAGGTATCATACGGTGAAAGACCCTTCCAGCCATGAAACGGTACATAGATAACCTGACGCGTTTTGTGATCTGCTGTAATCGATCCATCCATCTCAAACAGTTTCAGACCTATTGTCGTTCCAAACGGGGTCTCAAACTCCATATCCTTCTGAAGAAGTCTGACGCCTTCAAACGGGATATCTTCCGGGAAATTACATCCCCATGTTCCGGAACCGCCAAGATGACAGTATAACGTCTTCGGAATTTCCTTCACTATCATACATTTTCTCCTTTATTTACGTTTTGCTCTTTTACTTAAAAAATTACTTACCCAAGCGTCCCCTACTATAACATACCAACTATTTTTTTTAACAAAATACAATATAATTTCTTTCCTTCTCTTGATTAAATCTCATTTTGAGACTATTATCTCATTATGAGACAGAGGAGGAAAACTCATGAAAAAATCTTTTTTTGACAATTGCGCCAAAGAACTTCAGGGTATGATTGAACAGTATCACCTGATGACCGGACTTGAATTCGACCTGAATGATGAACAGACAATACGTGTTGCCGGTACCGGTATTTTCCGTTCTATGATCTATTGCAATGAAAACCAGACATACAGTGCACTTGAACAGGCCAAACGGGATGGTGCTCCGGTTATCATCCGCGAAAGAGGCGGAAAAATCTGTCAGCGATGTGCAAATAATGCAATCTGCACATGCTGTTCGGAAATTGTAATCCCGCTTTATCTGGATCGTATGTTTATTGGTACTTTTTCTGTTTTTTGTTATGATAAGGATTTTTATCCGGAATATCTGCAGAAATTCGATTACTACCGAAATCTTGCAGCCTTTTTATCTGAGCAGATTCTCGATAAAGTTCTCTCCTGTTATTACCAGCAGGAACTCCGTATATATAGCGAATTGTTAAAAGATTTGATCAATCATAGCTCTGATGCTTTGATTCTGATTGAAAATAAAAGAGGTGCCATTGTGAATCACAATGCTGAAATGATTCTTCAAAGAGGCGGCTTCCAGCAAAAGCTCTGTAAAAAAACAATCTCCATCCTGTCAGATTCCGAAGGCAACAATATTCGCCTAAGCAGCGGCGGACACGCTGTACACCTGCTCGGAAAGCATTTGATGCAGAATTCTTCCTACAGCAAAGGGAAACGCATAGAACTTCTGATTATGGAACCCGATATTATTACAGAAAATGAATATTTCCGTCAAACGAGTCCAAACCTGTCCTTAGATGCCTTCGGCGGCTTCAGCCAGAATCTGATTGAAACCAAAAGACGTGCCGTTCATCTTGCAAATAATACTGACTTTTTTGCTGTCCTTGGCGAACGGGGAATCGGAAAAGAAAAATGGGTTAAAGCCATCCACAATGTCAGCAATTACCATGAACAGAATTTAATTGTCTATGACTGTGGTGCCTTTACTGATCTGGCTTTTGCCAGTCAGGTTTTTTCTGAAGACACCGGTCTTTTTCATAATCACAACATTACCGTATGTTTAAAAGAAATATCCCGACTTCCTCAGTGGATACAGAAAAAACTGGCTGATAATGCAACCTTACTGAAACAGCATGGGATTCGGATTATTGCAACTTCAACGGAGGATTTATATGAAATGGTTCTGGCACATGCTTTTACGAAAGAGCTTTACAATCTTTTTTATCCTTCCATTATAAGAATTCCTCCGATCCGTGAACGAGGTCAGGACGTTTCTTACTGCATTCAGCTGCTCCTGAATTATTATCAAAATCATGAACAAAAGCGGGTATCCTGTGAAGAAAAGGCCATGGCTTTGCTTCAGTCCTATTCCTGGCCAGGCAATTTCAAGCAGATGGAGCTTGTCATCAATCATCTCGTATCGGTCTGTCAGAATGGAGTTATTACTCAAAAAGATGTGCAGTCCCTTCCGAACTTTCAGGTCAAAAATGAGGAATATAATCTGAAAATTCTGGAAAAAGAATACAATCAGACAGGCCCTGTCCCTGTTTACAGGGCCTCATGGAAAAGAAAACGCTGCCAGCGCTCTTGGAATCAGCCGCGCCAGCCTTTACCGTAAAATACAGGAGTACGGTCTATAGTAAAACATTTAGCATTCTCTGTTTTTGGCACTTTCCGTATCCGCAGTAAGGTCTTTTACGACCTCTCCTGCGATAATCAGACCGGCTACAGCCGGTACAAATGCATTGCTTCCCGGAATCTGGCGGCGCGCAGTACATGTGCGCTGTGTACCTGGCGGACAGATACAGTTGGAACGGCAGCTCATATCTTCCACTTCCAGCGGTTTCATTGCCTGTTCTTCTGAATAAACCACCTTCAGCTTCTTAATCCCCCGTTTTTTCAGTTCGCGGCGCATGACCTTTGCCAGCGGACACACTGCTGTTTTATAAATATCTGCCACTCGAAATGCACTGGCATCCATCTTGTTTCCAGCCCCCATTGAACTGATGATCGGTGTGCCGGCCCGGTTTGCCTCACAGACAAGCTGAAGCTTTCCACTCACCGTATCGATTGCATCCACAATATAGTCATACTGTGTAAAATCAAACTGATCTGCATTTTCTGGAAGATAAAAGGTCCGATACGTATTGACAACAGCCTTCGGATTAATTTCCAAAATCCGTTCCTTTGCTACCTCAACCTTATACTTTCCTATCGTTTTTCTTGTCGCAAAAATCTGACGATTTAAATTTGTCAGACATATCTTATCATCATCAATCAGATCAAAGGTACCGACTCCGCTCCTTGCAAGAGCCTCGACCGTATATCCGCCTACTCCGCCGATTCCAAATACCGCAACACGGCTTTTTGCAAGGCGTTCAATCCCATCCTCTCCAATCAGCAGTGCCGTTCTTGAAAACTGATTCAGCATATGTTTTCCTCCTTTTTCCGGCACGCAGATCCGATCCTCTATTCAACCGTCTCCCATCGTGCCTCTGTTCTGATATACTACGCGGTCTGTACCTTCTCTTTTTTCTCTGCAAGCAAAAAGATTGTCACCGTGATACAGAGAAAACCGACAAAATCCAGCCACTGAAAACTGGTGTGCAGCCAAAATACGGAACACAGCGTAGCCGATACCGGTTCAATACTCGAAAGCATGCTCGCATGTACCGGTCCGACATCTGCCACTCCCTGCAGATACATCGTATAAGCCACCAGTGTGCCAAGCACCGCAACACCGCCTACTGCCAGCCACCCTCTGAAATCCAGCGATACCGGGATTTTCCATACCTGTACAAGAAACGCAAGTACAATGCCTCCGATCAGCATTCCGTACCCGGTTACAACGATGCTTCCCCACTTCGGAATGATGCCATCCGGCAAAAGTGTGTAACACATTAAACTCACCGCAGCCAGCATTCCCCAGGTAAACCCCTCTTTTGAAAGAACCATAGTCGCAATATTTCCATGCGTGGCAAGAAGGAAGGTACCGACTAATGCCAGTATAATTGCCGCCGTCTCACGCTGATTCGGAAAACGCCGATGAACTATGCAGACCAGAAGCATAATCAGCACCGGACCCAGATACTGCAGCACGGTTGCAGTCGCCGCATTGGAATAAGAAATCGCAGTCAGATAAGCATACTGGCAGAACATCAGACCGCCAAGTGCAAACACCACCTGCTGCAGAGCATCTCCCGGCTTCTTCCAGATACCGATTGCCTTATCCCGCTGACGCAGCAATGCAAACAACACAAGCGTCACACCTGCCACCAGCATCCGCACTACCGTCAGCCAGCTCGAATTCACATGATAATTTGTGAACAGATACTGTCCGCAGGACCCGGACAGTCCCCATAAACAGCCTCCCGCAAGCGTAAAAACCACTCCACGTACTTCTTTTTTCATTACTTTCTCCTCTTTATAAAGCGAACAGCCACAATTGAGAAGGAGGCTAATCACCCAATGGTTAGCCCCCCTGCTCGTTCAATGTACTGCGCCTATCAGCTCCTGCAGTGTCTCCACATGAAATTTTTCCATATATTCTCTGATCCCGTCAATCACCTTCAGGGTAGTCATCGGATCACGGAAATTTGCTGTTCCAACTGCCACAGCAGAGGCTCCTGCCAGAATCAATTCCAGTGCATCCTCCGCAGATGCCACGCCTCCCATTCCAATGATCGGAATCTTCACGGTCTGTGCCGTCTGATAAACCATCCGTACGGCAATCGGGTGAACTGCCGGTCCTGATACTCCTCCGGTCTTATTTGCAATCGCAAAGGTTCTGCGGTTGATATCAATCTTCATTCCGGTCAGCGTATTGATCATGGAAAGTGCATCTGCGCCACCGGCCTCTGCCGCACGTGCAATCTCTGTAATGTCTGTTACATTCGGGCTGAGCTTCATGATCACCGGCTGCTTTGCATGTCTTTTGATTTCTGCTGTAATCTGCTCAACTGCTTTCGGATCCTGGCCAAAAGAAATACCGCCGCATTTTACATTCGGACAGGAAATGTTAATCTCCAGCATGTCAACCGGCTCATCAGACAGACGCTCTGCCACTTCACAGTAATCTTCGGTTGTTCTTCCGCACACATTTACAATTATTTTCGTATCATACTTCTGAAGAAACGGAATATCTCGTTTACAAAAAACATCGATACCCGGATTCTGCAGTCCGATCGCATTCATCATACCGCTTTTAATCTCAGCTACCCGCGGTGTCGGATTGCCCGGCCAGGGCACATTCGCCACTCCCTTTGTCACTACCGCGCCAAGACGCGACAGATCCACAAAATCACTATATTCCATTCCGGAGCCAAATGTTCCTGACGCTGTCATTATCGGATTTTTCAGCTCCACACCAGCTATTTTCACACTCAAATCTGCCATTTTACCTGCGCTCCTGTCTCTGCTTTTGTACTGTTTCAATCGCCTTTTTTATTTGATCTGCATTTTCAGATCCTACAGCTCTACTTCAGAAGCCAGAAATACCGGTCCTTCCTTGCAGACCCGCTTGTTATGCACCTGGGAGTGTTCATCTACTTCCGTTGACTTGCAGACACAGGCAAGGCAGGCCCCGATTCCACATGCCATCCGCTCCTCCATAGAAATCCAACACTCAATCCCGTGCTCCTGCGCATACGACTTAATTGCGCGGAGCATCGGTGTCGGACCGCATGCAAAGATCACGTCTGCTTTCAGCTGATTCTCCTTGATACAATCCAGTACATTTCCTTTTGTTCCTCTGCTTCCATCCTCTGTTGCCACATAAAACGAAGCATGCTCAGACAGCTCGTCTCCAAGAAAAATCTGCTCATTCCGATACCCTGCTACAACCTGCTTCTCGCCTTCCATTTCCTTTGCAAGCTGTACCATAGGCGGAACACCGATCCCGCCGCCGATCAGAAAAGAACTCTTTCCTTTTCCACGCTCCAATGGAAAACCGTTTCCAAGAGGACCGAGAATTTCCACCTGCGTTCCGGCCTGGTATGTACTGAATTCTTCTGTACCAGTATTTTTTCCTGTTACACGATATACAATCCGTACTCTTCTTTGTTCCCGATCGATCTCACACAGACTGATCGGACGCGGAAGCAGTTTTTCTGCGCTGTGGCAATAGACCGAAATAAACTGTCCCGGCTTTGCCGCATTTGCAATTTGTTCCGTCTGAAGCCACATGCTGTAGATGCCGTCCGCAATCTGTTCCTGTGAGACAACTACCGCTGTCTCTTTATATTTTTCTGCCATATTTTTCTTCCTTTTCCATTCTGCCTTCTGCCGGTATTTTCAATCATTCTGCAGATGCGATCAAGCGGATATTCGCAATCCGCTTTCGCTGCCTACTTAGCGATTTGCAAGCGCAGTACTGATATCTGCAATCATATCTTCCACGGCTGCACGGCTTGCCTGTGCAAAATGCTCAGCACCAAATTTTGCATATTTTTCCTGTTTGTAAGCAGCGATAATTCCTCTGGAAGAGTTTACGATCGCACCCAGACCATCTTCATTAAAGAAGTGCACAAGATCTGCGCCCTTTCCTCCCTGCGCTCCATAACCAGGCACCAGAATAAAGGATTTCGGCATTACTTTCCGAAGGGTTTTCCCCATCTCCGGATACGTTGCGCCGACAACTGCACCGACATAGCTGTACTGATCACCCATACAGGAATCCGCCCACTCCGCTACTTTCTCACCAACCATTTCATACAGTGGCTTTCCGTCTATCAGCTGATCCTGGAATTCGCCGCTGGACGGATTGGATGTTTTTACCAAAATAAAAATTCCCTTCTTTTCTTCCTTACATACCTCAAGAAATGGTTTGATTCCATCCGAGCCAAGGTATGGATTAACTGTTGCGAAATCCTCCCCAAACGGAGTAAGAAGAGAAGCCCCCACCTTTACCTGACCAAGATGTGCCGTTGCATATGCCGCAGAAGTAGAACCAATATCCCCGCGCTTCACATCACCGATCACAACCAGATCCTTTTCCTTACAGTAATCTACCGTTCTCTTAAATGCCTGCAAACCCGGAATTCCAAACTGCTCATACATCGCAATCTGCGGTTTTACTGCCGGAATCAGATCGTAAACTTCGTCCACAATCGCTTTGTTATACTGCCATACTGCCTCTGCAGCACCCTCCAGCGTTTCTCCGAATTCTGCAAACGCCGCTGTCTTGATCTGTTCCGGAATATAATTCAACATCGGATCAAGACCTACGACGATCGGTGCATTTGTTTTCTGAATCTTTGCAATCAACTTCTGAATCATTGCTTTTCTCCTTCTCTTTTCATTGATACAGTCTCTCTTCTTGATACAGTTTCTTTTCTTGATACAGTTTCTTTTCTTGATACTGTTTCTTTTCTTGATACTGTTTCTTTTCTTGATACTGTTTCTTTTCTTGATACTGTTTCTTTTCTTGATACTGTTTCTTTTCTTGATACAGTTTCTTTTCTTGATACTGTTTTTTTCTTGATACTGTATTTCTTTGTATTATCTGCCGCTCATCCCACCACCTGATCTCCCATCAAAGCAGGGGAACGCTTTGCTTATTTTGTTGAATTCTTCGATATTCTATCACAGCGTTTTCTGCCCTGCAACAAAAAAGTACGAAGATATGCAAACGTGTATTTTTTTATTCCATTCACCGTATACGCACAGAAACAAAGCATGGCTTTTGTCCTCCCAAGTCCTGCATAACGGTAGGAATCATACGTCATTTTTGCCGAATGTAGTTTATTTCCGGATTTTCCGTCCGTACTCAAACGGTATTTCAAAAGCGGCTCATTCACTGCAACAGCCCATCCATACTTTTTCAATATTCTGAGCCATAAAATATAATCTTCATGTCCCTCCTCATGCTCCATCGGAAATGCCTTGGCCACCTCGGCTTTCAGAAGCACAGAGGAGCAATTAATCCAGTTCTGATGCAGCAGCATACGGTACGTAATCTTCTCCTTTACCCCGATCACACGGCCGCTTTGTATTCCATCCGGTGTCACAAGCTCCCTGGCGGTACAGCACAGCACTGCTTTCGTTTTTTCCATCTGCACCAGCTGCTTTTCCAGTTTATCCGGATCCCACCAGTCATCTGCATCCAAAAATGCAATATATTTTCCAGCTGCCATTGATACACCACGGTTTCTGCTTGCAGCCGCACCGCAGTTCTTCTCATTTTTCACATATCTCACCCGTGAATCCATGGCATACCGTTCCATAACCGCATCCAGTGCATCCGGTGAACAGTCATTTATGACAATCAGCTCCAGCGGCACATTCTGTATCAGCACAGAGTCTATTGCCTGAGAAATCGTCCTTGCACACCGGTATGCCGGCATAATAACCGATACGAGCGGAGTTTCTTCTTTATTATATATAGCACGGTTCGCTGTATTTTGGCTCGCTTCTTCGTTATATACATTTTCTTTCCGCATTTCACTTTTTACTTTTAAATCTTTGCCTGTCATCTTTATCTCTTTCGTATTCCTCAGAGTCTTCATACGCCATTGCCGGATCTTTGTTCCGGATCATCCTTCCGGAGTACTTCCGTTTCCTGATCCTTTTCATTTTTGCGATGACCACTTGCAGCGGTTGTCTGCCACTGTTCTACCCCTTCTGTATTTTCCTTCTGAAACAGAATTTTAACAGTTGTAGCAAGCAGCTGAAGATCCAGCAAAAAGGAATAGTTTAAAATATATGTCAGATCAAGCTTCAGCTTATCATACGGCGTCGTATTGTATTTTCCATAAACCTGTGCATAACCGGTAAGCCCGGCTTTTACCTTCAGGCGATACGAAAACTCCGGAATCTCCTTTGCATATTCCGCTGCAATCTCCGGACGTTCAGGCCTTGGTCCAACCAGCGACATATCTCCCTTTATGATATTCAGCAGCTGCGGCAATTCATCAAAATGAATGTTGCGCAGCACTTTTCCAACCGGAGTGACCCGGCTGTCTCCTTTCATTGCCAATCTGGCGCCGTCTTTTTCTGAGTCTACGCGCATACTGCGAAATTTGTATACCTGGAAAACCCTGCCGTCCTTTGTGAGACGATCCTGCTTATAAAACACAGGGCCTCCATCGTACAGCTTAATCAGCAGTGCGATCAGCAACAGCAAAGGAGAAAGCACCATGAGCATCGCAGCAGAGCAGATGATGTCAAATGCACGCTTTACCACCTGCTTTTCCACGGTCAGACCACAGTTACGTGACAGCAAAAGTGGGGTGTCAAACATATGGATTTTTTCAGAATGCATGATCATGATATCCGATATCTTCTGCTGACAGTAACAACGGATATTTTTCTCAAAACAGTATTTCAGAAACAGATTCCGCTCATGTGCAGGAAGATCTCCCAGCATAACTGCCTGATATTTCGGAATCTCTGCTTTGATCTTTTCCACACCCTCTGACAATGCCATTGTTCCGGTGACATGATATTTATCTTTTCGTTCTGAAAGCTTATGCAAAAGCTGATCTGCTCCGAAACGGTCATAGATCACCAGCACCTCATGCGGCGGATAGATTTTTGCATAAATCAGACGCATAAATACAACCCACAATATCACCAGCACCAGATTTGTCCCGGTTACACGCAGCATTGGTTGCAGATTCGTCAGAAATTTCCAGTGTCCAATCAATGACAACTGAAAATACTCAAAAATATTGACCAGCAATACAGAAAAAATCTGTGACAAAATCACGTCCAGAATCCGCATGTATCCCACTTTAAATGCAGAAAACAGCTTGGATATAAGAATCACAAGCAGGGCATATAAGCCGAGCAGCGCCCAGTGCCCCCAATATCCATACATTCTTCCGATAACATCTTTATCATAATAATCATGAAACCAGGCATACGCAAATACCCCCGTCTGAAGCGCTATGATCAGAACGGATGCCAGAAACATCAACAATCGCTTATACCGTTCTCTTTTTCGCATGCTTTTCCTCCTGCAATCTGTACATTCTTTGATCTGGCAGACAGCTTCGTTCTTCTGCCGATCGCTTCTATTATAGAGCACTTCCGCCGAATTGACAACCTTAAAGAAAAGAGCTCTTTTTAACCCAAATATTAATTTTTTTTTATGAATTGGTTGCTTGCATTTGCATTTGGCAGCAGATATAATAAAAAAAGGAAAGATCTGCTAATACAGATTCTTTCAGTTTCCGTGTGTAACCGCCCTGTTTTTACAGCATTCTGGCATTCATTCAAGAGAATGACAGGCAGTTACTACTTTTATGTTTTATTCTTAAAAAGGAGAGGAGAAGAACCATGACAATCAAAAAAATGATTTCTGCCTTCTGCCTGGCCGCCGGGCTTGTTATTGCCGCTCCGGCAGCAGTATCAGTCACCGGGGTCAACTATCCCGCAACCGTGCAGGCAGCTGTTCAGGATGGCTGGCAGAAAGATGGTGCCGGAGTTTATTATCTCAAAGACGGCAAGCGTGTCACCGGACGTCAGCAAATCAATGGCTATACCTACTATTTCAATCAACAGGGGTATCGCCAGACCGGAGTCGTAAAAATCGGCAAGTCCACTTACTATTTTAACCCGGGAAGCGGCAAGCTTTGCACCGGTTATTCCGGACTGGTTCGAATCGGAAATTCAGATTCCAAGCTTTATTATTATTTTGCAAAGGCCGCCAACGGCGCAATTGCAGTAAATACCTGGGTAAATTACAACGGAAAATGGTATTATGCCGACAAGGATGCAAAAATTAATTTTGGTACCATTCGTGTTTCCGGCAAGCTTTACCATGTTACACCTACTCAGGGACGGCTTCGCGGATACACAAAATCAGCCTACGACAAGAAGTACTATTACGCACAGAGCAATGGTATGCTGAAGGTTGGTCTGCAGACCATCAACAGTAAGCTCTATTACTTCAATCCGTCCACCGGTGCTCAGCAGCGCGGCCGCGTTGTAATCGGAAATACCAGCTATTACTTCAATACTCAAAGTGGCTGGGCCCGAACCGGATGGATCACAACCAACAACAAAACCTATTACTTCGGCAAGGATTACAAACAGCTGACCGGATGGCAGACACTCAAAGCCCGCAATTCCAATAAGGTCGGAAAATATTATTTCAATCCGAAGACCGGCGCCCGCGTGGAAAACTGCTGGTACAAAATCGATTCTGCTTACTACTATTTCAATAAAGACGGAGTCCTTCAGACCGGCTGGATCAACGTAAACGGAAAACGGTATTATTCCAATGCATCCGGAAAACGTGTTACCGGATGGCAGCAGAACATCGACGGCAGAAAATACTTCTTTAACAAAAATACCGGTGTAATGGAAACCGGCTGGAAATATTCAAACGGAAAATATTTCTACCTGAATCCAAACAAGAACGCCTACTCTTACGGAGCAGCACTTACCGGATGGCAGAAAATAGGCGGAAGCTGGTATTACTTCAACGCTCCGCGCGGCGACCGCCATGCAGGATGGCTGGTTGAAAATGATAAGAAATACTACTTCGACAAGAAGAACGGAAAAATGTATACCGGAAGACATACCATTGACGGAGTGGTTTATGATTTCGGCACAAGCGGAGCAATCAATATCATTCCGACGACTGGTACCTGGCGTGTGGAGGTACAACGAAAAACTCCTTGTTTTGTAGTTGTATACCGCGGAAATATTCCGGTAAAATCTTTCGTCTGCTCTACCGCCCGCGATGGTGTCAGCACACCGTATGGCACCTTTACCATCATGGACAAGCTTTACTGGCATGAACTGATGGGACCATCCTGGGGACAGTATTGCTCTCACATTACGAGTGATATTCTCTTCCACTCTGTGCCGAATACCAGATACCGAGATCCGTATTCGCTCGAATACTGGGAGTACAACAAGCTTGGCTCACAGGCATCTGCCGGCTGCATCCGTCTCTCAGTAAAGCATGCGAAATGGCTGTTTGAAAATGTCCCGGTCGGCACACAGGTAACTATCCGTGACAGCATTACCCGTCCGAACAGTGTCCCGCTTGAGACAGTTCCAAAGATCAACAACAAGCAGACCTGGGATCCGACAGACACCTTTGTAAATCCATACAGCGTACGATAATTTCACAAAAAACTGCTGCTTTATAGCGTGAATTACTATGAAGCAGCAGTTCTTTTTAGTTATTTTTTTTGGGGTATTCTTTTTTCAATTATTTCCTTTTCAGTTGTTCATCTCCGTCTCCAGAAGCTGTCCGATGGCCGCAGCCGCTTCTTCCTCCTGTGTACCGCTGCAGACAATCTCGATCTCATCCATCTGCTGCACACATGCACTCAGAATTCCCAGCATGCTCTTCGCATTAAATTCCCTTTCACGAAAACGAATCATAATATTAGTTGACTCAAACTCCATTGCCTTTTTACATAAATCACGTGCCGGGCGAAGATGAAGCCCTGCGTTGCTTTTTACAGTCACCTTTTTTCTTACCATTGCTGTCCCTCCATGCAAGTCATCCTTCCAAAGCTTATCCCCACTGCCCTCAGAGTGTGTCTCAGAAATGCTCTAATTCTCCGTTTGCGTCTCTTCCTGTATCTTCTGTGCTGTCACTACCAGACTGACCGGTGATACCAGCGAATATCCATCCGGCAGCTGAATTTCGACCGGAATTTCATAAACACCTTCTTCTGCACAGTCTGCAAGATCTACACTTGCCTTGATATCACTTATACTCAAGGAAGGCTCTCCTTCTTCATCCGCATGTACAGCCACCTGAATCTGGTCTGCCGGTGAAATGACCAGACTGATTTTGTCTGTATCCGGGCGGTTGTGAACCTCCAGACTGGAAAGCGGAACCTGAAGCGTCTGATCTCCGCTCTTTTCGATCTGAACTGTAACCGATATTGTAGGATCTGTATCTGCCACAAGACGAATCCCTTCCAATTTACCGAGGGTCTCACTCAGATCAATTTCTGCTGATACATTTTCTGTTGCACCTTCTACCGACACAGAATCCTGCGCCGTAATTTTTCCATTCAATCTTGCAAGTGCTTCCTTCGTTCCAACCAGATTTACCGTTACCGGCATTGTCGAAATACCGGCCACACGATATCCGTCTGCCGGTGTACCGGTTGTATGAATCTCAACCGGAATATCACTCATTACCTCCCAAAGTATAATATCTACCATCACCTCGTTATTCGAAAGCAATATTCCCGAAGAATCCTTGATCTGCAAACGTGCCATCTGACTGTCAGAAAGTGCTTCTTCATTCTTATCATAAATCTGAAGATCAACGGTCTTGCGTACTGATTTATCCAAACCACGCACATTAACGTCTGCAACTACTTTCCCGATTTTGTTAAGCAGGCTTTCCGGTCCTGCAATCTGTACGGTCTTTCCCTGTACCACTTCCTTCGTGCCAACCTCATAACCATTTGCAACGCTTCCTGTGGTTGTAACAGTCACAACAAAGTCACTCTGCTTCTTCTGCTCCAGTGTCACTTTCATAACAGAAGGGATGACTTCCATCTCATCTAACGTGACCGAAGGATTGCTGCATTCCACCCGAAGGGGAATTGCGCCGACCTCATTGATTGCCTCCATATCTGCAATCACCTTAAAATCCGATGTTTTTAACGTTTTCAGTACACTGCTGCGCTCAGTAACTTTAATAATTACCGCGTCTCCGTACACATCATCTTCTACTACAGCAAACACCTTATCCAGTTCTGTAACACTTTCTGTGTTGACCATCGTAATTTTAATGTTTTTAAAAAGAACCGTCTGCGTCGGATCGTCTACATTCGCTACCAACAACCAGATCAGAAATGCTACCAGCAGCGATAAAATTTTCAGACCGATATTTCTGGTGAATTTATGCTTCATTTTTATTCCAGCCTTTCCAGATCCTGAATTTCTTTTGCGGAACCGTCTTGTTCTGAAGCATCACAAGCTGTTCTTTCAGTTCATCCACTGTAATATTACGTTTCAGTTCCCCCTTATAGGCCACCGAAATTCCTCCTGTCTCCTCTGACACGATCACAGTCAGCGAATCTGTCACCTCACTGATGCCTACTCCTGCTCTGTGCCGTGTACCAAGCTCCTTACTAAGCATCATATTATCTGAAAGCGGAAGATAGCACGTTGCAGATGTAATACGGTTGCCCCGTACAATCACTGCACCATCATGCAGCGGCGTATTATGCTCAAATATATTAATCAGAAGCTGACTTGTCAGAACAGAATCCAGTGTAATCCCTGTCCGTTCATACTCATCCAGCTTGACATTCTGCTCAATTACAATCAGTGCACCGGTCTTGGCCTTTCCCATCTCTGAAGCCGCCTTTGCAATTTCATTCACAGTCTTATCACTGAAACGCTCCGTCACTTCCCGTCCTGTATCAATCGGGATCAGAGATGATACGATCTGTTTTTCACCGATCTGCTCCAGCGCACGCCGCAGCTCCGGCTGAAAGATTACGATTGCCGCCGTAATGGCAATGTCGATTCCACGATTCACAATAAAGATCAATGTATCCATGTGCAACAGATAAACCAGTGATACACATACCACCAGTACCATAAGTCCCTTGAGAAGTGTCCATGCTCTGGTATTTTTAATCCACAGCAGGAGACTATATACAAGAAAAGCCAAAATGAAAATTTCCAGTACATCTGTAATCGTAATGGAAACTGTTGGCATCGTAAACCATGACATGTCATTTGCCAACCATACTTTCAGGCTGTTCATTTTGCTCTCTCCTTTCTTTTTTCCGAAAATACCCAGATTTTATTTCAGTATAGCACACATTTCCCTTTGTGCATACTCTCTTTTTCCCTTTTCCAATACATAAAACCACAAAATAAATTTCCTGTGTTCCTTGCTCTTTTAAAAGTGCCGCAAGCTCATCCATCGTGCTTCCGGTCGTATAAATATCATCTACAATTAATACTCTTCTGAACCTTTTTTCCGGCTGCCTGAATGCAAAACAGCCGCTTAAATTATTTTCGCGCTCTTTTCTGCCCAGCTTTTTCTGTTCCTTTGTCTTTTTGCAGCAGTATACCCAGGAACGTTCCAATAATATTCCTGTACGCTCTGCTATTTTTTTCGCAAGCAGCTCTGATTGATTGTATCCTCGTTTCCATTTTTTCTGCCAATGCATCGGAATTGCTACAATACATTCCGGTTTCCATCTGCCAAGATACGGTTTCAATGCCCGTACCATTGCATCTGCATAAAAATCCAGATAATCTCTTCTGTTTTCTGCTTTCATCCGATAGATCGAATGGCGCAGCTGACCGGTATACGCAAATGCTGCCGTTCCACGGTCAAATCTATGATGATACCTTCTGCAATCATCACAGAATTCTTCCTCTTCTTCCGCAATCATCTTTCCGCACTTCATGCAGGTCGGCCCACTGATCCACGGCAGATCTTTCTCACATTTTCTGCAGCACAGACCGTCTTTTCCGGTAAGAATCTGATCACACAGCGGGCAACGCGGTGGATAAAGCAGATTGAGAAGCCTTTCTCCTATACAAATACGTGTTTTCTTCTTTTTTTCATTTACCTTCCTGTCTCTGTCCATTTAAATACCATGTCTCTCCCCCGATATCTAACCGAATCAGACAGTAAAGCTGTCAGCACCTCCATCCGCTCCTCTTAATGTTCATTTTCGGATTCTGACAGTTCCCGGATTCTTTGTGAAAGTGCTGTGTAACGTTTCTGCTCCACAGTATTCGCTTCCATTTGTTCAAAAGCATACGCATCGCCAACTATTGTCACGCACTGTCTCGCTCTTGTAACAGCTGTATACAGTAAATTTCTCGTCATCAGCATTTTGGGACCGGAAAGCAGTGGGATCACAACTGCCGGATATTCACTTCCCTGAGATTTATGGATGGTTACGGCATATGCAAGCTCCAGCTCTTCCAGACCGGAATACGGATACTCGACCATACGCTGTTCATCAAATTCTACCGTCACCCGTTCCGTCTGCTTATTAATCTCCCTGATGATTCCCATATCTCCGTTGAATACGCCAACTCCTTTTTCAACCGGAATCCCATAACGTCCCCGGATCTCCCACTCAAGCTGATAATTATTTTTTACCTGCATGACCTTATCGCCTTCCCGGAACAGAATCCCGTTTTGTTCCTGCTCCATCTTTGTGCGCTCTGGCGGATTGAGATATTCCTGAAGAATCTTATTGAGACGCTCCACTCCCAAAAGTCCCTTGCGCATCGGTGTCAGTACCTGAATATCGTACATCTTTGCACCTACATAGCGCGGCATCTTATCCCTTACCAGCTGGATGACAATGCTGATGATCACATTTGCATCGTTTCGCTTCAGGAAAAAGAAATCTCTGCTCTTATTATCCAGCACTACCTTTTCTCCCCGGTTGATCTTATGCGCATTTACAACGATATCACTTTCCTGAGCCTGACGAAAAATTCTCGTTAAAGCAACGACCGGAATGCAGCCCGACTGAATCATGTCTTTCAATACACTTCCGGGACCGACTGACGGAAGCTGATTCATATCGCCTACCATAATCAGTCGTGTACCAACCGTCACCGCATCAAGAAGCGCATGCATAAGATACGCATCCACCATTGACATCTCATCAATAATGATCACGTCTGCTTCCAGTGGATTCTGGGCATTTCGGCCAAATCCTCCCGCCACTTCGCTCTCTTCCGAAAGTGCTGAAATTTCCAGAAGACGGTGCACCGTTTTTGCCTCCACACCGGTTGCTTCCGTCATTCTTTTCGCCGCTCTTCCAGTGGGCGCTGCAAGCAGAATTTGGAGCCCTTCAGATTCAAAATAAGCGATCAGCGTATTAATGGTTGTCGTTTTTCCGGTGCCGGGTCCGCCTGTAATAACAAGCAAGCCGCATCGTACCGCTTCGATCACCGCTTTTTTCTGCATTTCATCCAGGTACGTTTCTGTCTGTTTCTCAATGGCTGCTATTTTTTTCAAAATCACCGCATCATCAATTTCACCTGTAATGTTCAGATCACAGAGCATTCTCGCCGTACTCATCTCTATATAATAGGAAGAGGCACTGTACACCCGTTCCTGATCCTGCTCCTGCTTTACCACGATTTTCCGGTCCACTGCAAGATCCATCAGATACTGCTCCATATCTTCCAGTGAAACTCCAAGCAGCTGTGCCGTCCGACTTTGCAGCAGCTCTTTTGGAAGGTAAATATGTCCATCCGCTCCGGCCTGAAGCAGGACGTATGAAATAGCGCTTTTCACACGATATTCGGAATCCGCACTGACTCCGGCCTTTCTCGCTATTTCATCTGCAATACGGAATCCGACACCGTGGATGTCATCCGCAAGCTGATAAGGATTACTCTGAAGTACCTCATACATTCGCTGGCCATACTTTTCAAAAATTTTCACAGCAAGCGCAGTCGTGATACCGAACTGCTGCAAAAAAATCATGGCTTTTCGCATGTCCCGCTTTTCATACACCTGCTGTGCAATCTCTCTCGCCTTGCGTTCACTGATTCCCTTTATTTCGGCCAAACGCTCCGGTTCTTCCTCTATGATCCGAAAGGTATCTGCATGAAAATGCCGTACGATCCGTGCAGCCATTGCACTTCCGATCCCTTTGATCGCTCCGGATCCGAGATACCGTTCCACCGACTCTTCATCCTCCGGCGGTTTTATAACATACGTTTCAATTTTAAACTGCTCTCCGTATGTTGGATGCGCAATATACTGTCCCTCCGCTTCCAGCTTTTCACCCTCACCGATATAAGAAAGGGTTCCCACACACGTCACTTCTTCTCCGTCTGCCAGCATTACCATAACCGTATATCCGTTTTCTGTATTACGATAGATAATGTGGTCTACATATCCTTCCAGCTTTTCCATTTATTCTCCAGTCAGCATTTACCGACTGCTTTGGGGCAGCCGGTTTATTTTTCATCTTCTTTTCTTTTTTCCGACATCAGCTCTACGAAACGTCCGGTTCCGACTGCAACCGCAGTCATCGGATCCTCTGCCGTCATTGTATTGATTCCAGTTCTCGCTTCAATCAGTTCCTCCAGCCCGTTTAAAAGAGCACCTCCGCCGGTCAGTACAATTCCCCGGTCCACCACATCTGCCGCAAGCTCCGGTGGGGTACGTTCCAGTACACTGTGTACTGCATCCACAATCTGTCCCGCTACTTCCTTCAGTGCGTCCCGTGTATCCTCTGACGTAACACGAATTGTTTTTGGCAGACCGGTCACAAGATCTCTTCCCTTTACCTCCATTACCTTCGGTTCCGGTTTTTCAAATGCCGTTCCGATTGCAATTTTAATTTCCTCCGCTGTTTGCTCGCCAATCATCAGTCCGTATTTTTTCTTCACATACTTTACGATCGCCTCATCAAAATCATCGCCGGCAACCTTGATTGAACTGCTTACCACAATCCCATCCATCGAAAGAACCGCCACATCACACGTACCACTGCCGATATCCACAATCATATTTCCGCACGGTCTGGAAATATCGATTCCTGCACCGATCGCTGCTGCAATTGGTTCTTCAATGATATGAACCTCTCTTGCTCCAGCCTGATAAGTCGCATCCTCCACAGCCTTTCGTTCCACTTCTGTAATATTGCTAGGCACGGAAATACTTACTCTCGGTTTTCTAAACGACATCTTTCCGATCGCCTTTTGTATAAAATATTTCAGCATCTGTTCCGTAATCGTATAGTCTGAAATAACTCCCTTACGCACCGGATGCACTGCAACAATATTGCCTGTTGTACGCCCGAGCATCAGCCTTGCTTCCTCTCCGATTGCCTTGATTTTATTCGTATCTCTGTCATACGCGACGACAGATGCTTCTTTTAAAACGACGCCTTTTCCTCTGACATACACCAGAATACTGGCTGTACCCAGATCGATTCCGACATCCGTTGCTGCCATACTTTATGCCCCTTTCTGCTGCTTCTCATTCTTACCTATTATGTGATGATGTTAAGGTCAAAAGATACCTTATAGGTCATTAAGCTATAAAACCACTCCTGTGCAAGCACATCGTGGTTTCTGGCTTTTGCCATCACTGATGTAACAGGATTGCTCCATTGCTATGCAATTCCCGCAATCCTTGAACACCATTATATAATAGAACAAAAAAAAAGCAAACGTGTTTTTCTCAAATTTATGGTATACACGCCCTACGAAACACACAGCACTTCAGAGGCGGCTCCAAGTGGCATCTTTTCCATTTTACAACACCGCAAAACGGTGTAAAGCAACGTAAATAAAGGCTTTATAGGCTCTAAATTTTTTCTTAATGAACTTCTTCTTTTTTTTATAATCTGGACATATTTTCAACACATTTATCCTTTATAGTATAGACATATTAGCAAACAGCTAATATATTTCATAACTCACACTTGGCAGCCCCCACACGCTGCCAAGTACTCCCTCAAACATTTACTTGTATGGATCCTATCCATACGGGGCAAAACATTTTTCAACCCAAATTTTTCTCTTTCCTGAAAAAGGCTGACGCATCGCGCCAGCCTTTTTCCTTTTTCTTTTTCTTTTATCAAAGCGGATACCTCAGATCCGCTTTGATACGTAAGCGTCAAATAAAACAGTGTATAGAAAAATAACCGTCAGCCTTTTATACTAAAAGGTCAACGGTTATCGACAGAATTCTTTTACAAGAGGATTCCAAGGCAGATAATCATCCAGATAT
>Ga0129317_1000231_pt1 | contig 67372 bp, 78 predicted proteins | sample Cm1ome_FD_94430 | JGI IMG/M metagenome (GOLD analysis project Ga0129317, IMG submission 94430) | Eastern black-and-white colobus group fecal microbial communities from Wisconsin, USA - Cm1105 metagenome | ecosystem: Host-associated > Mammals > Digestive system > Large intestine > Fecal | place...
GCGAAGGCACAAGGGTTATGGGAAACTTCCAGAAGAGGTTTACTGACTAAATTAAATATAAGTGGGAGGTTATGTCTTATGGCATTAGTAACAACAAAGGAAATGTTTGCGAAAGCACTTAACAGCGACTATGCAATCGGTGCTTTCAATGTTAACAACATGGAAATCATTCAGGGTATCGTTGAGGCGGGACAGCAGGAGAACGCTCCGCTGATTCTGCAGGTAAGTGCAGGTGCACGTAAGTATGCAAAGCCTGCTTACCTTGTTAAGCTGGTTGAGGCTGCTATTATGGATACTGGCTGCGACGTTGCACTTCACCTCGATCACGGTGAGGATTTCGAGATCTGCAAGAAGTGTGTCGATGACGGATTCACATCAGTAATGATCGACGGTTCAAAGTACGACTTCGAGGAGAATATCAGAATAACTAAGGAAGTAGTAGATTACGCACACGCTCACGGCGTTGTTGTAGAGGCTGAGCTCGGTAAGCTTGCAGGTATTGAAGATGCTGTAAACGTAGATGCTAAGGATGCTACATTTACAGATCCTGCTCAGGCTAAGGAATTTGTTGAGAGAACTGGTGTTGATTCACTTGCAGTAGCAATCGGAACAAGCCACGGTGCATACAAGTTCAAGGGCGAGCCTAAGCTAGATTTCGAGAGACTTAAGGCAATTCACGAGGCTATTCCAGATACACCACTTGTACTTCACGGAGCTTCAACAGTAGTTAAGGAGTTCGTTGATAAGTGCAACGAGTATGGTGGAGAGATTCCAGGAGCACAGGGTGTTCCTGAGGATATGATTACAACTGCTGCTAAGTACGGCGTATGCAAGGTTAACATCGATACAGATCTAAGACTTGCAATGACAGCAGAGGTTAGAAAGTATCTTGCAGAGAACCCTAAGGAGTTCGATCCAAGAAAGTACCTCGGCGCAGGAAGAACAGCAATCAAGGACATGGTTGCTCACAAGATCAGAGACGTGCTTAAGGCATCAAACACAAAGTAGGAAATTGTTTATGGCAAGATTTTTCGTATCGCCGGGTCAGATTGGCCCGGCGTCTGTTTCAATATTTGACGGTGATGTAAATCACATCAGAAAGGTCCTCCGAATGAAGGAGGGCGATGAGCTCACAGTAAGTGACGGAGATGGCACTGATTATTTCTGCCGTATCCGTTCAATTTCAGAAGAAGTTGTTGTATGCGATATCGTTGACAGCTGGACTTCGTATGTAGAGCTCCCAGTTAAGCTACACCTTTTTCAGGGGCTTCCTAAGGCTGATAAGATGGAGCTTATAATTCAGAAGGCTGTTGAACTTGGCGCTTATGAGATAGTGCCGGTTGCAATGTCGCGAAGCATCGTGAAGCTTGATGAGAAGAAGGCTGGCAAGAAGACTGCTCGCTGGCAGGGAATCTCAGAGAGTGGTGCTAAGCAGTCAGGCCGTGCGATTATTCCTGAGGTCAAGTCTCCTATGAGCTACAAGAATGCACTTGAGTATGCGAAGACCCTAGATGCAATTATTGTTCCTTATGAGAAGGCAGATGAAATTGAAGTCAGCAGAGAACTTATAAGCAAGCTGTGCAGTGATGAGAATATAAAGTCAATCGGAATATTCATCGGACCTGAAGGAGGCTTTGCAGAGAAGGAGATTGAACAGGCTCTTGAAGCCGGTGCAACTCCGATTACACTTGGAAGAAGAATTCTAAGAACCGAGACTGCTGGCCTTGCAGTTCTTTCGATTCTTATGTATCAGCTCGAGAGATAGGGGGACGACGATGAAGCTGAACACAGTTGCAGTAATGGCCGGAACACCTGTGGACACAAGGATGGGAATGGATTTCCTTGAAAGCAGGGGAATAGAGACGAAGGGGTTTCCGACAGCGAATAACCCTGTAGAGCAGACGAGATTTCAGACCAGCTCGACTGAAGAACGAGAGGCTGTGATCTCGGGATTGCTTGAAGAAATAAAGGCTGATGGAATAAACAAAGTGTTTGTATATTGCAATTCACTCAGTGCTACTGTGGATTTTCCAAGGCTTGCAGCGGTGCATGATATTAAGATTGTGACTCCTTTGGATGTATATTCGCTGATTGCTCCACGCTATTCACTTATCGGCGTAATGGCGGCGAATAATCAGAGTCTGGCTGGAATCGAGAGGGTTATGCTTGCAGCTAATCCGTCAATGATTATGATTGGTCATGCATGCCTTAAGATTATAAATGAGATTGAGAAAGGCCTTGAGCCTTCAGAAATTATCAGAATTAATGGGATTGATGATCTGGCAAAATCATTTGAGAAATGCGGCACTGAGATTCTGGTACTCGGATGCACGCATCATCCTTATCTGAAGGAAGAGATAGAGAAGATTACTTCACTTGAAATTGTGGATCCAGCAGAGGAGATGCTTAAGCTGCTGGTTGGATAAGATGTGAAAACGCACCTGCTGTTAGTGCCTGTTTAGGCATAACAGAGGTGCACTATTTAATGTTTATTTGCGGTGCTTCTTTATGGCTCCTGTTAGCAGCTTGAATAGTCCTCTTATGAGAAGGAAAATCAGGAAGGCAATCAGGAAGCCTGCTATTCCATATACTATATCTGCAAATTCCATTACTCCGGTTCCAGTTAATCCCTGACCGATTTCAATTGCGAAAGCAAGCACTATCATAAGTGTAAATACATATATGAAGGTGATAACAATAGTGTGCTCATTTCTGGCAAGCCACGTAAAAATCGGATGGATTATAAATACAGCTACAATTCCAAGCAGACCCAGTACAAGGAAGTGGAGTTCCTTATCGGTGAAGCTCTGCTCGAAACCATTGTTAAGATCCAGAATTCTGTTATGAATAATGGCTGTCAGTTCGACTAATTTATATAGGAATTCTGCCAAGACGAGTCCTCCTTTCATATCAGAGTGATTAAACTATTACATCCTCCAGCTTACGCTTAGGAACGTAGTGCCTGTTATCCTCGTCTCTGTAATAATTGATATCTTCACCATCACAGATTTCGACGAGCTCGATGTCTTCAATGCCTTCGCCGATTGCGATTACGAGCTGCACTGTGTATCTCTCATCGAGCTCTAGTGCTTCACGAAGTGCTGGCTTGCTGTAATTACCAATCATACAACAGTTAAGACCCATCTCTGCTGCACACAGTGTGATTGACTGTGCTGTAATACCGACATCCTTCAGAAAATGCATGCTGCAGTCATCTTTATGTATAGTCTTATCATGCAGAATGAGAATGTAAGCGGGAGGCTCTGTTCCTTCGAATGGAAGATTGAGCTCCGGCAAAGCACGTGCAAGCTTCACGTGGTTCTGAACTATGCGAACCTCTTCGAGATTATTAACTGGATGAAATTTAAGTGGCTGTTTATTCATGCTTGAAGCTGAAAGTCTTGCGCAGTCAATCATATCTCGAAGCTCTTCATCAGTAACCCTGCGCTCAGGATTCCATCCTCTATATGAACGGTTCTTAATTACAAGATCCTTAAACATTGTAAAGTCTCCTTTCAAATTTCACTTCATATTTGCAAAATGTGTTGTTTCACATTATATCCCTTTTATATGAAGCTTAGGTATATTCTGAATAAATAAAAATATCAGACATGAAAGAACAATTGTTCGTAAAATTCACTTGAAGTATAAAAAATGGCGTGCTACAATTTTGCCATGGAAAAGTTCAAAGTACATTCAGAATTCGAACCAATGGGCGATCAGCCCGCTGCAATTGAGAAGCTCGCACAAGGCATAGCAGATGGTAAGAGGCACCAGACTCTTATGGGCGTTACAGGTTCAGGTAAGACTTTCACAATGGCTAAGCTGATTGAGAAGGTTCAGAAGCCTACGCTGGTAATATCACACAATAAGACTCTGGCGGCACAGTTACATGCGGAGTTTAAGGAGTTTTTTCCGGATAATGCCGTGGAATACTTCGTCTCTTACTATGACTACTATCAGCCTGAAGCATATGTTGCATCTACAGACACGTATATCGAGAAGGATGCGGACATCAATGACGAAATAGATAAGCTGAGACACTCTGCTACAGCATCACTGCTTGAGAGGAGGGACACGATTGTAGTTGCTTCAGTATCTTGCATATACGGACTCGGTTCACCTAACTCATATCGAAATCAGTTGATCAGCTTGAGGCCAGGACTTGAGAAGGAACGAGACGAGCTTTTGCGCGAACTGACAGATATTCAGTACGAGAGAAACGACATAGATTTTCACCGAGGCACTTTCAGAGCTAGGGGTGATATTGTCGACATATTCCCTGCTGGAGGCGAGTCTGCGGTTAGAATTGAATTCTGGGGTGATGAGATTGAAGCCGTTAAGGAGATTAATCCCGTGACCGGGGAGGTAACTGGAATCAGACAGCATATCAGTATCTTTCCAGCATCTCACTATGTTACAGACAAGGAGAATATGGCAAGAGCTGCCGCGAATATTAGAGAAGAACTTGCAGAGAGACTTGAGTGGTTCAAGGCAAACGGCAAGCTACTTGAAGCGCAGAGGCTTGAACAAAGAACCAACTATGATATCGAGATGATGATGGAGATTGGTACTTGCAAGGGAATTGAGAACTATTCAAGGCACATCAACTTCCTTGAGCCGGGAGAACGTCCATACACACTGATTGACTATTTCCCTGATGGTGATTTTCTGACTATTATTGATGAGTCACATGCGATGCTGCCACAGCTTCGCGCGATGTATCACGGTGACAGATCAAGGAAAGAATCTCTAGTAGAATACGGATTCAGACTGCCTAGCGCTTTCGATAACAGACCGCTTAAGTTTGATGAGTTTAAGGAGCTTATCGGGCAGGCTGTTTACGTCAGTGCAACGCCAGCGGAGTATGAGCTTAATGCGTCTGGTGGTGTGACTGCTGAGCAGCTCATCAGACCGACCGGACTTCTTGATCCTGAGATTGAGGTAAGACCTGTCGAGGGACAGATTGATGATCTGATAGGTGAGATTAATGCAACAACCAAGAAGGGCGAGAGGGTTCTTGTAACAACTCTTACCAAGAGAATGGCTGAGGACCTGACCAAGTATCTTGAGAATATGGGTATAAGAGTAAGATACCTGCATTCTGAGATTGATAATTTCGAGAGACTCGAGATTATACGAGATCTGAGACTTGGCAAGTTTGACGTTCTTGTCGGTATCAATCTGCTGAGAGAGGGACTCGACCTGCCGGAGGTTTCGCTTATTGCAATTCTTGACGCTGATAAGGAGGGCTTCCTCAGAAACGAGACCTCACTTATCCAGACTGTTGGCCGTGCTGCGCGTAATGCCGGTGGACACGTTATTATGTATGCAGAGAGAATAAGTCCTGCCATGAGAGCGACGATTGACGAGACTGCGAGAAGAAGAGAAGCTCAGATGAAGTATAATGAGGAGCATGGCATTGTTCCGAAGACAATCGTTAAGCCTATAAGAGATATTATTGAGGCTACTAAGGAATATACGGAGAGTGCGGATATTAAGAATCCGAAGTCTATGACAACTAAGGAGCTTAACGATACGATCAAGAAGCTCGAAGCATCTATGAAGGAAGCTGCAAAGAATCTTGATTTCGAGAGGGCTGCGGAGCTTAGAGATGTGCTGTTTGAACTAAGAAGCAGCAGGAGAGCATAAGCACTTGAACAATAGTATAAAGCTGTGAAGCTTAGGAGAATATATGAGCAGAGATATAGTAATTAAGGGGGCGAGGGAGCATAACCTCAAAGGGATAGACGTTACTATTCCAAGAGATAAGATGGTTGTGATAACAGGCTTGTCGGGATCGGGCAAGTCGTCTCTTGCATTTGACACAATTTATGCAGAGGGACAGAAGAAGTATGTTGAGAGCTTATCTTCGTATGCAAGGCAGTTTCTCGGCCTTATGAAGAAGCCAGATGTTGAGAGCATCGAGGGTCTGTCGCCTGCGATCAGTATTGATCAGAAGACTACGAACAAGAATCCTAGATCGACAGTCGGAACAGTAACTGAGATATATGATTATTTAAGACTTTTGTACGCAAGAATTGGTATACCTCACTGTCCTAAATGCGGCAGGGTAATTACCAGCCAGTCTGTCGACTATATTGTTGATGCTATAAGAGCTAAGGGTGAGGGTACTCGCGCTGTAATTCTCGCACCTGTAATCAGAGGTCGTAAGGGCAAGCACAAGGCTGTTATTGACAGAATAAGAAGAGATGGATTTACAAGAGCAAGAATAGATGATGAAATTCTGAGACTCGATGAGGATGAGATTACTCTTGCCAAGAATAATAAGCATACTATTGAGATTGTCGTGGACAGGGTAGTAGTAAGAGACGGAAACAGAGGTAGACTTGCTGAGGCAATTGAGGTTGCTGTACGTGAAGGTGAGGGCATCTGCAATGTTCTATATGCTGATAATGACAATATTGAGACATACAGTACACTCCTTGCTTGCCCTGAGCATGGCATCAGTATTGAGGAGATGGAGCCTAGAATGTTCTCATTTAACAGTCCTTTTGGTGCGTGCGAGACATGCAGTGGACTTGGCTTTACGCTGAAGATCGAAGATGATGCTGTTGTATCAGATCCTGAGAAGAGCATTCTTAATGGAGCGCTTGGACAGGTGTTCTCAACTATGGATGCAATGGGATATTACAGACAGATGCTTAACCAGCTTGCGAAGGATCATGGAACTGATCTTTCGGTTCCATATAAGGAGCTTCCTAAGGATTTTCTTGATGAGCTTCTGCATGGAACTGGTGACAGACATCTGAAATACACATATACAAGCAAGTCGGGTAGAGTTTCTCATATGAATCATACCTTTGAGGGTGTAATACCGAGCCTTGAGAGACGCTGGCATGAAACTAATTCAGATTATATCAAGTCCAAGATAAATGATTTAATGACTGAATCGGAGTGCCCTACTTGTCATGGACAGAAGCTTAAGGATATAGTTCTTGCTGTAACTGTTGGCGGAATAAATATCATCGAGTTAACAGATTTGTCGGTTATCAAGGCGCTGGAGTTCTTCGAGAAGCTTGAGAGTGAGTTAAGCGACAGAGATAAGCAGATTTCTCATATGATTACGAAGGAGATTAGACTAAGGCTTAAGTTCCTTAAGGATGTCGGTCTTGGTTACCTTACACTTTCAAGAACTGCAGGAACGCTTTCTGGCGGAGAGTCACAGAGAATCAGACTTGCTACACAGATAGGTTCAGGTCTTGTTGGTGTACTCTATATCCTGGATGAGCCAAGTATCGGATTACACCAGAGAGACAATGATAAGCTTCTGGCATCATTAAGAAGTCTCACAGATATGGGTAATACTCTGATAATTGTAGAGCACGATGAAGATACAATGCACGTTGCTGATTACATTCTGGATATAGGCCCTGGTGCAGGTGTTAATGGAGGTTACCTTGTTGCAGAAGGAACATGCGAAGAGGTAATGGCTAACCCTAACTCAATAACAGGGCAGTTTCTGTCAGGCAAGAGGAAGATTGAAGTGCCGGAGGAGCGACGAGAGGGTAATGGAAATTATCTTGAAATTCTCGGTGCAGCTGAGAACAACCTTAAGAATATTGATGTTAAGATTCCTGGCGGCAAGCTTGTTCTTGTAACTGGAGTTTCAGGTTCGGGTAAGTCATCGCTTGTTAATGAGATTCTGTATAAGGGCGTTTCAAGAATTACCAACAGGACTCACGCAGCTCCAGGCAAGCATAAGGAGATTAAGGGCATAGAGAATTTCGACAAGGTAATTGACATTGATCAGTCACCAATCGGCAAGACACCTAGGTCTAACCCTGCGACATACACGGGAATGTTTACACACATAAGGAACCTTTTTGCAGAGATGCCTGAAGCGAAAGCAAGAGGCTTCAACGCAGGACGTTTCAGCTTTAACGTGAAGGGCGGTCGATGTGAACACTGCAGTGGTGACGGAATCATCAAGGTTGAGATGAATTTCCTTCCAGATGTATTTGTACCGTGTGAGGAATGTGGCGGAGCAAGATATAACAGAGAGACGCTGGAGGTTAAGTACAAGGGCAAGAGCATTTCAGAGGTTCTTGACATGACAGTATCAGAAGCACTTGAGTTCTTCGAGAATCAGCCTTCAATCAGCAGATATCTTAAGACACTCGATGATGTAGGTCTTGGATATATCAGCCTTGGACAGCCATCAACACAGCTTTCTGGTGGTGAGGCACAGAGAATAAAGCTGGCTACAGAGCTTTCTAAGAGAAGCACTGGAAGAACTCTATATATCCTCGATGAGCCTACAACAGGTCTTCATTTCGCTGATGTCGAGAAGCTGACATATGTGCTGGATAGACTTGTTGATGAGGGTAATACTGTAGTTGTAATTGAGCACAATCTTGACGTTATCAAGAGGGCAGATTATATTATAGATCTTGGTCCTGAGGGAGGAGACGGCGGCGGTACAATCGTTGCAACCGGAACACCTGAGGAGATTGCGGCATGTCCTGAATCTTACACAGGACAGTATCTTAAGAGACTACTATAACTAATAAAGCAGCTGATCGGTGACATAATGCCTGATCAGCTGCTGTTTTAGATTATGATAATTATCCGAGATGTATAGTCTTGACTGCTTCGAGCAGGATTGGGAACTCATCAATTCTTGGCAATCTGATTCTTACAGAATTTGCGTCCAGACTGTTGAAGGTTGCGCCACTTACACAGAGAACCTTATTGTCCCAGAACATCTTCTGAAGATCAGCTGATGGATCATCATGAATAAGGACCATGATTGAAACCATATCGCTTGTTTCCGCTGCAGATAGATGTCCAGGCTGCTTGAGCACTTCTTTGATCTCTCTCTTCATCTTAGTAAAATCAACCATATTGTCCCAGAAGTGATATGGATGCTTAAGCGCCATACCGCCCATCTCACGAGCGAACTCGCTGACCTGATATGGATTAACTGTCTTCTTCATATAAGAAATCAGAGTCTTAGTCGATACGATGTATCCGATTCGAAGTCCTGCCAGACCGAATGCTTTGGAAAGTGTTCTAACCATAATGAGGTTAGGATATTCAGCACAGAGCCTCATCGCAGAGTTCTGATTAGGCATAAAGTCTCCATAAGCTTCATCAATAATAACCGCTGCACCGACATCTGATGCTCGCTGAATAATCTTCTCGAGTGCATACAGATCAATAACCTGCCCCGTCGGATTATTCGGATTGTCAATATAAACGATATCGGTATCATCATTAATTGCATTGATGAAAGCGTCTGGATCAAAGCGGTAATTTCGCGCAGGATCAAGCTTAACAGAGTTATAGTTCATGCCGAGCAGCTTAAAAGCCATCTCAGCGTCTGTAAACTGTGGTGATACACCGAGAACGTTGCAGTCGCTGTCAAAAATTCCGGCGATTATATATAGTGCGCTGATGCTTCCGTCAGTCAGAAGGATATTCTCAGGTTCGATGTTCTGGTATCCCTTCCAGTATTCCGCAAGACCCTCATTTATTGCGTGGCTGTGTGGATATGGGCCGAACCTCTTAATGTCAAAATCATGCATCGCCTGTTCGAGTGCAGGCGGGAATCCGTAAGGATTACATCCCTCATTGCAATCGATTCCGCCTTCCGGAAGATTAATCTCGTCGGATGCATAAGAAATCTTAGTCTGTTCGACTATAGTGTTTCTAACTCTTAAATTCTGGCCGAGCTTGTACATATCTGACCTCCAATGATATTTCAAAACTTAGTTGACTCTATGTTAACACCAAATCTTCATAAATAAAATGGCAAAAAACTATTGACAGTTAGGCAATACTAACGTAATATAAGGGTGTCAGTTAGAGAGTGCTAACTACAACATGCATAAATAAGCCATTAGCAGTTTTTTAGAGAATATTTTTTACCAGTCAGATGAGAAATTAAAGAGAAAAGGAGGCGACAATATGAATCTTATGGATGCAGAAATTGGAAAGACATATACAGTTTTGGATATTGCTACAGATGATGCTGAAATGAGAAGCTTCCTTTTCACTCTCGGCTGCTTCAGCGGTGAACCGATTACCGTAGTGGCAAGACGAAGAAACAACTGCACAGTGTCCATCAAGGATGGAAGATACAGCTTTGATAAGCAGCTTGCTGGTGCTGTGCTTGTATAACATAACCATACGATAGGAGAGATGATTATGAACATGGCTACAATAATTGCGTTACTTGTGGTATGCGTCATAGTTGGAGCCGCATTAATCCACATACACAAGGCTAAGAAGAGCGGTGCGAGGTGTATCGGCTGCCCATCAGCCAACAGCGGAAGCTGTCCACATTGCAACGGTAATAAAAAGTAAAATAGAAACGGAGGCATGAGTTACATTAGTGATTTGTGCCTCTGTTTTATAATATAAATTTTAAGTTTAGAATGGTGTTCTATTTGTTAAAACTTGTATATAACATAGGCGCTGTTTACATAAATGGTTTACCGTTTGCGAAACTTGCAACAAAAAACAGAACCTCGTGGCTCTGTTCTTTGCTACATATGGTGGAGATGGTGGGAGTCGAACCCACGTCCAAGAGCATTTCCGAAGGAATTTCTCCGAGCGCAGCTGATGCTTTAAGATTCGCCTGCAATGCCGTTACGTCAGCAAACTGCAGACAGGCTATCCCGTTGTTCCCTTACGTTACCGGGAGCTCGCGCAAGGTTGTCCTGTATAAATGACACCGGATTTCAGGCCTACAGGGAAACCTGAGCCGGCGCGCGGTGCTGAACTATGCAGCTAGTGCGAATGAATTGTTGTTTTTAGCGTTTATATTTAAAACGGCCCTTTTAACGTGGATGACGCCACGGCTCGCTTATCCTTGTTCCACACACCTGTCGAAACCATTACATCCCCATAAACTCTCGTCGGTTAAGCTAACCTTCGAGATGAATGCTGTCTAGTTGTCTTCTTGCACTGTCTCTACGCTAGACTGTGAAGATGAAAGCTGCTTGGGGTAGTCCAAAATAACGTTCAGTCGCCACCAGATGATTCCGGCTGCTGCTGCGATGATCACAATCGCAAGGAGTACGTCATTGATGTTATGAAGAATATCCTTAAGCTTATTCATAAATAGATCCCCTTTCGCTCTTAGAATACCCCTTATTATACACAAGATTGATGCATACTTCAATAAATGGTACAATATCACAGTACCTAAAGGAGGTTTAAATGAAACAGATTTCAATCGGCCCTAATGATGCGGGGAGACGTCTCGACAGATTTCTGAGGAAGTATCTGTGCAGGGCTTCACTAAGCTCAATATACAAGATTATCCGTAAGGATGTTAAGGTCAATGGATCAAGACAGGGTAATGAATATATGCTATCAGAGGGAGATATTATCAATCTCTATCTTTCTGATGAGATGATTGCGTCACTGTCTGAGCCTCGCAAGAAGCAGACTGCGGGCAAGAAGGCAAGGAAAAACTTCAAGATAGTTTACGAAGATGACAATATACTTGTTGCCGACAAGCCATGGGGCCTTCTTACACACGGAGGCAGCACGGAGAAGAAGAACCACCTAGCCAACCAGCTTAAGGACTACCTCATCGAGAAGGGGGAATACAACCCTCGAATTGAGAAGGTTTTTGCCCCTGCACCATGCAACAGACTCGACAGAAATACGACAGGACTTGTTATCTGCGGTAAGAATGCGATGGCGCTCAAGGGTCTCAATGAGATGATACGTGAGGATATGGTCAGCAAGTACTATATGACAATCGTTTATGGAGTTATTGATAAGGAGCTTCGCCTGACTGGCCGCCTGACTAAGGATTCGAAGACGAATACTGTTAAGGTTACGTCGGCAGGGGAGGGTCGCGATATCGTGACTATTGTGAGACCTGTTAAGGCACTTTCTGGGGCGACACTTGTGGAGGTTGAGCTTGTAACTGGAAGAACTCACCAGATTAGAGCGCACCTTGCAAGCATAGGACACCCGGTTCTTGGCGACAGCAAGTATGCGCGCGGCAGAGCAGCGGATTTTAACAGCATGTTAAGGAAGAAATGTGGACTCAGCACACAGCTTCTTCACAGTGCAAGATTAGAATTGAAGCAGACTGTTGAGGGGCTGGAATATCTCGAAGGCAGAGTTTTCGAAGCTGAGATTCCAGAGACCTTTGATAAAATAATCAGAACATTGGGAGAGAGAAATGAGTGATTTTGTAAAGAATCTTATTATAGATATTATTATTGCGGTGCTTGTTGCAGGAACGATTCTGTTTTTCATCAAGCCGACTATAGTTCAGCAGACAAGCATGCTTCCAACATTCAAGGAAGGTGACTATCTTATTACATATAAGAGAGCTTATTCACATAAGGAACCAGAGCGTGGTGATGTAGTAATATTTCAGTCATCACTGACTGATGATTCAGGTAAGGATAAGCTTCTTATCAAGAGAGTAATCGGTCTTCCTGGAGAGATTATTACAATCAAGGATGGTATGGTTTATATCAACGGCAAGGAGTATGAGGAGAGCTATCTTAACGATGGTTATACGCCTGGCGATATTGATGACTATGTAATTCCTGAGGGTAAGTATTTCTGCATGGGAGATAACAGAGTTGTAAGTATTGATTCAAGATCAGCTGATGTTGGTCCTGTAGACAAGGATCTGATTATGGGTAAGGTTGTTGTAAGACTCTTCCCATTCAGCCGTATCGGAACTGATTTTAACTAGGATTTCAATTAAGAACCGAAAGCAGGAGAATTATGGCTAAGAAACATGGCAGATATCTGGTTGCGAATAATAAGAAGGCTCGCCACGACTACTTCATCGATGAGGTCTATGAAGCAGGTATCGTCCTCACAGGAACAGAGATTAAATCAATTCGTGCGGGACGCTGCAGCATCAAGGAGAGCTTTTGCAGTATAGATAAGAAGGGTGAGCTGTATATCTACGGAATGCATATTTCACCGTACGAGCAGGGCAATAGATTTAATGTTGAACCGCTTCGTGACCGCAAGCTTCTTCTACATAAGAAGGAAATCAACAAGCTTATCGGAACACTTAAGACTTCAGGCCTGACCCTGGTGCCTCTCAATGTTTATCTTAATGAGGACGGCAGATGCAAACTTGAAATCGGTCTTGCTCGAGGCAAGAAGAATTACGACAAGCGTGATACGATTGCCAAGAGGGATGCGGATCGCAAGATGGAACGCGCGATGAAGCAGAAATACTAATCACAATATGCTTGTGTATTGAAATATTGAATTAAAGGAGAATCCTCCTGTTTGATATCATTAGGTGTAATTATACATCCTAAGGATCGGACAGGAGGATTTTATGTTTATTATGATTGGAGATGGTGAATTAATAACGAATTTTATAGTTGATGCTCCGGTCAGAAACGGCCGGAATTTTTGATTGTACGAAATAAGGTTTTGCATTTACGATGCGAAAAAGTGGCTTTATAATAGAAATGTAGACAGCAAATTACAGAGGTGGGTTATGACAACCGAGAAACGAGAGAAGCTTAAACAAAAGCTTTCACTAAAAAGAGAGAAACTTATACTTAGACTTTCATTCGCAGCGAGCCTTGATCTGGCTCTTGCAGAGTTTATCTTTGCCGTATACAGCCACTCGCAATCAGCACTGACTGATGCTGTGTACGATGCATCGGAGCTGGTTTTTATTGGCTTGCTCCTTTTTATCACACCTCTATTCTATAAGCCGGTATCAGAGAAGCATCCATTCGGCTATTATCAGATAGAGACTGTATTCCTTGTTGTCAAAGGTATCATGATGATTTCCGTTACAGTCGGCGTATCGGCCGAGATTCTTCACTCTGCACTGCATGGAGGAAACCATGTTAACAATGGAATGATTTCATTATTCCAGTTCTGCCTCGGAATTGCGAGCATCATTCTTTATACATCACTTAAGCGGCTGAATCACAACCTGTCGACACCGGCAATCAAAGCGGAGCTTATCAGTTGGAAGCTTGATATCATGTACAGTATGGGTATGTCCTTCGCATTCTTTGTATCACTTTGCATCGAGGATACACCGATCGGCTTTATCACACCATACTTCGACCAGCTGGTCGCGGTAGTCGTAATGGCAATCACACTTCCTGAGAGTATTAAGATCCTGTGGAAAGCGGGTAAGGAAATATTCCTGTTCTCGCCGAGTGAGGAGGTTATTGAGAAGATTAAAGGTGTATGTAATCCGATTATGGAGGAGTATCGCTTCCTGCCAGTCTTCTATGATATTACCAAAACAGGCCGTCATCTGTGGATCGCGATATACTTCCGCGTGGATGCAGACAGTCTTGAGATAGAGAGTTTGTCGAACGCTATCGCTGAAGTGAACAAGGCTGTTGTTGAGACATATAAGCACTGCTCATGCGAGCTGATACTGGAGCCTTAGAATGGAGACTACATATGATTATTAGAAAAGCAAATGAAACAGATATTGATGCAGTAGAGAAGTTATATGATGCAATACACACGGCTGAAGAAGCAGGCCAGCAGACAATCGGCTGGATCCGTGGAATATATCCGGTTAGAGAAACAGCGGAGCATGCTTTTGGCCGCGGTGAGCTCTATGTTCTGGAAGATGACGGCGAGATTCATGGAACTGGAATAATAAACAACGTACAGGATGCATCTTACACTAATGGAAGCTGGGCTGGTGAGGCACCTGATGACGAGGTGTGCGTGCTGCATACACTTGTGATTGATCCGGCATGTTCCGGCAGAGGTTTTGGCAAGGCGTTTGTTGCCTTCTATGAGAATTATGCGATGGAGACTGGGTGCACGGAGCTTCGTTTTGACACTAACGAGAGAAATTCAGTGGCGCGTGCGATGTATAAGAAGCTTGGATATACGGAGGTCGGCATCGTTAAGACAGATTTCAATGGGCTGGACAAGATTAACCTGGTACTTCTTGAGAAATGCCTTGGTAATTAGAGGCGTGGAGGTATGAGATGATTCTATGCTATTCGGGAACTGGCAACAGTCGCTATATCGCCAGACGGATTGCGGATGAGCTGCATGACGAGATTATTGATCTGAATGAGAGGATTAAAGGCCAAAATACTAATGCTCTACACACCGAATCGGATGTTATCGTTGTGGTTCCGACATATGCGTGGCGTGTTCCGCGTGTCGTATCTGACTGGCTTGCTCAGACGGAACTTGATGGTGCTAGGAGAATCTGGTTCGTAATGAATTGCGGAAGTGAGATTGGAAATGCGTCTGATTATAACAGGCGAATTGCCGATGAGAAGAAGCTTGAATATATGGGTACGGCTCAGATCATCATGCCTGAGAACTACATTGCTATGTTTAATGCGCCTGATGCAGAGGAAGCTAAGCAAATTATAGCTAAGGCGGAACCAGATATCGATAAGGTGATAGAGTGCATCAGGAATGGTCAGAAGCTTGCACCTACGCGCTGCAACCTTTATGACAGGTTTATGAGTGGGGCGGTGAATCCGATTTTTTATAAGTTCATTGTTAAAGCAAGAGCATTTCGTGTCGATGATAGATGTACAGGCTGTGGACTATGCGTTAAGGAATGTCCTCTTAACAACATCGAGCTTTGTAATGGTAAACCTGTGTGGGGAGATGCATGCACGCACTGCATGGCGTGTATCTGTTATTGCCATGCAGAGGCTGTTGAGTATGGAAGAAAGAGTGTTGGTAAGCCACGATACAAGATAGAGGGATTACAGATCGATTGATGCGGTTTCATTCAAGCAAACCTGCGAAACTGTCAAGATGCTTATGGAAACTGTATCTAATCAAAGAAAATAACAATACACTTTGCAGTTGTCGTGAATTAAATCGCAGGCAGCTGCAATTTACATTTGACAAACTAAAACCATAATTGTATAATCGCATCGTTCAAAATGGAACGATAAAGAGAAAGGGGCAATATTATGCATTTCTGGGATAGACATAAGACAATAATCTGCTGCTATGAGACAATTACTCATTCTGTGTGTGACAAATACAATCTGACACAGATGGAGTATGATATACTCATGTTTCTGCATAACTACCCAGAGTATAATACTGCAGCCGACATTGTAAAGATTAGGAAATCAACTAAATCGCATGTTTCGACTTCACTGAAGCTACTTGAGGAGAAAGGCCTGGTGGAGAAGAGGCAGAGCGAGAATAATAAGAAGCGTATTGAAATCTATCTTCTTGATTCCGCGGAGGAAATTGTTAATGAAGGACTTAATGCACAGAAGGAATTCGTGCATGGGATGCTTCACGGACTTACGGAAGATGAGATCTCGGTGTGCAAGACAGTTTTTGGCAAGATATGCAATAATGCCGAGAACATGCTGAAAGAAATGAAAGAGAAAGATAGAATATAACGGTACGGAATGAAATATATTCACGGGCAAAAGCCGCATCGGTTTCGATGCGGCTTTTGCTATTTACAGAGACATCCCGGTGTTGTAGAATTACAGCGTATGCGGATGGTATTCTGAATGAAACTATACCGATGAACTTAGTTGATAATATGGACTTCCAATGAGACTGCAAGGATATTGTCATCAGATTTATTATGAAGTAGGTGATTTGATGAGAATAGGTTTTATTGGCGCAGGGAAGGTAGGATTTTCTCTGGGAAGATTTATGAAAGAAGGCGGCGTTCAGGTGACCGGATATTACAATAGGCACCGAGAAGGAGCAATAGAAGCTGCCGAGTTTACAGGAAGCATTTGCTACGATAATCTTGAAGAGTTAGTGCAATCAAGTGATGCGATATTCCTGACAGTTCCAGATAATAAGATCACAGAAGTCTATGAGTCAATAAGAAGGTTAGATATCAGAAATAAGATGATTTGTCATTGCAGCGGTGCTATGTCGGCTAGGGAGGCTTTCCCTGGAATCGAGGAGCATGGAGCTGCAGGATATTCGATACATCCGCTATTCCCGGTCAGTGATAAGCTGACATCGTACAGGGAACTAGGGGGTGCTTTTTTTTGCATTGAAGGAACGGAGTCTCTTGATATCTGGAAAGAAACTTTAGAATCTCTTGGGGCAAGAGTTCAGGATGTTTCTGAAGATGTTAAGAGTAAGTATCATGCTGCATGTGCGATTTCGAGCAATCTTGTGTGCGCACTTGTTGATATGAGCATAAGACTTCTAGAGGACTCCGGCTTTACAGAAGAAGCTGCGAGAGAGGCGTTAAAGCCTCTTGCTATGAGTAATATGTCGCATCTTATGGAAGAGGGACCTGCCAAGGCGCTGACAGGTCCGGTAGAGCGCGATGATGCCGAGACGGTGAACAAGCATCTTGCGGCAATCGAAGATGAGAATGATAGAAATCTCTACATTGCGGCATCGAAGGCAGTTCTCGAAATAGCAAGAAAGAAGAATCCCGACAGAGACTATGAACAGACGACAAAGATTTTGGCAAAGGAGAAATAAATGGCAAGAAACACAGTAAATTCACTTCTTAAAATGAAGGCGGAAGGAAAGCGAATTTCACAGATCACATGCTATGACTACACAACTGCAAGAGTTGTCGACGCGTCAGGCATCGACACAATCCTTGTCGGCGACAGTCTCGGTATGGTAATGCAGGGATATGAGAACACGCTTCCTGTAACCATGGAGGAAATGATTATTTACGGAAGAAGTGTAGTAAGAGGAACAGAGAATGCTTTTGTTGTAATCGACATGCCGTTTATGTCATATCAGTGCTCAGTAGAGCAGGCTGTGATGAATGCAGGAAGACTTATCAAGGAAACTGGCGCAAATGCGGTTAAGCTCGAGGGTGGCGTTTCAGTAGCACCACAGATTACAGCAATCGTAGATGCAGGAATTCCTGTGTGCGGTCACGTCGGAATGACTCCTCAGTCATTCAATCTTCAGAGCGGCTTCAAGGTTCAGGGTAAGAATGAAACTAACGCCGAGAGAATTATCAGGGATGCCCTGGCTGTGCAGGAGGCTGGAGCATTTATGATGGTTATCGAGTGCGTTCCGCCTAAGCTTGCGGCTCTTATCACAAGCAAGATGAATCTGATCACAATTGGAATTGGAGCTGGAGCGGGATGTGACGGACAGGTGCTCGTAAATCAGGACATGCTTCAGGTAACATCAGATTTCTTGCCGAAGTTCGTAAAGCATTATGCATCAGTTGGTGAAGTGATGCTCGAAGCGTACAGGAACTACGACAGAGAAGTTAAGGCGGGAACATTCCCTGAGGTGGCGCATTCATTCCCTAAGAGTGACTGTTCAGACGAATTTCTAAAAGCAATGGATGAAAAATATTAATAGTATTCCAAGGAGAGGAGAATAATAATGAAAGTAGCAAAGACAGTAGCAGAGGTAAGAGAGCAGGTTAGAGCATGGAAGGCAGAAGGATACGTGGTAGGACTTGTTCCAACAATGGGATACCTTCACGAGGGGCACGCAAGCCTTATCGACAAAGCAGTATCAATGTGTGATAAAGTTGTTGCATCAGACTTCATAAACCCTACGCAGTTCGGACCAGGGGAGGACCTCGAGAGCTATCCAAGAGATTTTGACCGCGACTGCAAGCTTCTTGAGGAGCACGGCTGCAGCATGGTTTTCTATCCAGAGGTTGATGAGATGTACCCAGACGGGAATGGTAGCCAGGACACTTATGTTGAGATTCTTAATGACATGCCTAAGGCGCTTTGCGGTAAGACAAGACCTATCCACTTCCGTGGAGTTTGCACTATTGTAAGCAAGCTGTTTAATATCGTGACTCCAGATAAGGCGTTCTTCGGTCAGAAGGATGCTCAGCAGCTCGCAATTATCAAGAGAATGGTGTGCGATATGTCTTATGGCATCGAAATCGTGGGATGTCCTATCGTAAGAGAAGCGGATGGACTTGCGAAGTCATCAAGAAACACTTACCTTAGCGAGGAGGAGCGCCAGGCAGCTCTCGTTCTTTCTAAGGCAGTAAAGCTTGGTGAACAGATGGTTGCCGATGGTGAGAAGGATGCGGACAAGGTTGTCGCTGAGATGATTAAGCTTATCGAGGCAGAGCCTCTTGCCAAAATTGATTACGTTCAGGCTGTAAACAATTTCGACATGTCGCCGGTATCCCGCTTCGAAGGAAGTGTGCTTGTGGCTATGGCAGTTTACATCGGAAATACTAGACTGATTGACAACTTTATTGTAGAATAGTCAGCAATATGATTCTTAAAGGGGCGAAATGTCCCTTTTATAATGTGAAAAAATAGTGAATACACGTTTTTTATACTGGTATTCAATACATATTCAATGCTTATTTAACTCATTTACTGTATAATGAACGAGTTATGAACATGAAGAAAACAGCGGTACAAATACTATTTTGTTTGATAGTAATAATGATGACAATGGGTTATCTGCTTAGAGGGGGCGGATTTGCAAGGTTTATTCAGGATCTTATGATGCTGAGACCTGCAGATGTACTTCTGGCATTTACTCTTCTTATGGGATATATCCTGCTTGAGTCTGTAATCATCAAGGTGATTATGCATTCGCTTGATGAGGAAGTGTCGATGCTTCAATGCTGCAAATATTCCTTTATAGGTTTCTTCTTCTACTGCATCACACCAGCGGGCTCGGGAGAACAGCCATCACAGCTTTACGCGATGCACAAGGACGGCCTGAGTACAGCGAAATCACTTTTTGCCCTTACCCTGATCACGATAACCTTCAAGCTCGCGATAGTTGTTCTGGGCGTCTGCGTATATGTATTCAAGCCTGAAGAGGTTATGAGAATGATTGCACCGATATCGCCTCTATGCATATTAGGGCTTATTCTGAGTGCGGGCTGTGTGGTTCTGTTTATCTGTCTGCTCTGGATCCCGTCGAATATCGAGAAGCTTGCGAAGCTTGTAATCATGCAGCTTGGTAAGATCGGAGTGCTTCATGATACAGATAAATATGTTCATATGCTATCAGACTTTATGAAGAAATACGAAGAGACTGTTGATGAATGTCTCGCACAGAAGCCGCTTCCTGTAGTAGTACTTCTGATTACCGTAGCGCAGAGGGTATGTCTTCTTGCGATAACCGCAGTGATGGCGTGGGCGACAGGACATGCAAGACTCGGATGGGCAAGCGTTGTATCAGTGCAGGGAATGGTGCAGCTTGGAACAGAAATGCTGCCACTTCCCGGTGGTGCTGGCGCTAATGAGCTTATGTTTCTCAGAGCTTTCAGACCGGCGTACGGTCATAACACGTTATCAGTGCTGATGCTTTCGAGAGGTGTCAGCTTCTATGGCCAGCTCGTTATCTGCGGAATAATGTCTCTGATAATTGCTGTAGCAGCTAAGATGAAAAGAGGTAATAAATGATAGGATTCTGGAATTATACAGTTATACTTACATACATTGGACTGGCGACTTCTGTAGTAGGAATGACTCATGCAGTTAACGGCAATTTTAAGCACGCGATTATATGTCTGGCAGTATCGGGACTTTGTGATGCTTTCGATGGCACCATTGCCAGAACAAGGACTATAAGCACGGACTCTGAGAAAATGTTCGGCACGCAGCTCGATTCTCTCTGTGATGTCGTATGCTTTGGATTCTTCCCGGCAACTATCTGCTATTGCATGGGAATAAGAAGCAAGGTTGGCGTTGCTCTTATTATTTTCTATGTCATTTGTGCTGTTGCAAGGCTTGGATATTTTAATGTACTTGAAATTGAGCGTGATCCTGAGGATGATTCTCCTAAGGTATTTTACGGACTGCCGGTTACATCTATCTCTGTAGTATTCCCGGTTGTGTATTTCTTAAGCTACTGGTTTACAATGGACCTGAAGCCAATGCTTCTGGAGCTTATGCTGCTGATTCTTGGCGGTCTCTTTATTGCCAACATTAAACTCAAGAAGCCTAAGCTGGTTCATATTCTGCTTCTGGCAATCTGTGTAGCGGCTTTATTTATAATCATGCCGTATCTTACAATGACTAAATAATGGGAGGATTCTAGCGTGGAAGACAAGCAGACAAGACTCGTGAGGAAGCTTTACGAAAGTGCGCCTGGACGCATGCTTCTTAAGCTCCTTGTAAGACCGTGGGTATCAAAGCTTGCGGGTGCTTATATGGATTCATTTCTATCAAAGAGCCTTATCTCTTCTTTTGTAGAATCCAATGGAATAAATTTAAGCGACTATGAAGATCAGAGGTATTCATCATTTAATGATTTCTTTACCAGAAAGATTAAGGCGGAGAATCGTCCAATATCGATGAATCCTGAAGACCTCGTATCGCCATGCGACGGAATGCTGAGTGTGCACAGGATTAGTGCTGAAAGCACTTTTGACATTAAGGGTAACATCTGTACGATGCATGAGCTAGTGCGCGATAAGGTGCTTGCTGATAAGTACGATGGCGGATTTCTCCTTAAATTCAGACTGACTGTTTCAGATTATCACAGATACCATTATCCGGATAGCGGCGTGAAGAGTGGTAACACCAGAATTGGCGGAGTGCTTCATACGGTGCATCCGATTGCGGCAGAGCACAGGAAGATATACTGCGAGAATGCTCGTGAATACTTCACAATTAGATCTGACAGCTTCGGCGATATGCTGTATATGCAGGTTGGCGCACTTCTTGTGGGGCGAATCTGCAATAACCATGAGGAAGCAGTTGTGACAAGAGGACAGGAAGCAGGGTGCTTCGAATATGGCGGCTCGACTGTAATTGTATGTCTGACAGAGAATCAGGCAGAAATATTCCCTGGATATCTGGATGGAAATGCAGACGGGGAAGTAAGGGTGAAGATGGGCGAAACGATTGGAAGAGCACTATAGAGACTGATGAATTGAATCATTAACTTAAAGACCGACAGCTGGATGTTGCCGGTCTTTTTTCAATATACAGTAAAGTCCGCTGGCAGCGAACCACTGCTGGTGGACTATTTGCTAGAATCAGATAAAGATTACTGCTATTGTCATTGGAAGTACAATAGAGAACAGTAGTGTATACAGTAACCTCATAATTAAGCGTTGCACTGTATGCGGTTGGTACCGTCTAAGTGTCTTACTGAGTATTCCGAAGTAATCTGCATTATAGAAATAGGGCATGAATATCACAAGGAATGCAGCAATGCAGGTTGTAATGCGCTGTACAATTGTGGCTGGCATGTTATCAACCGTAACATTGCCACTTGCTGCGATAAAAGCAACGCCAAACAATGTATATACCGTGATTGCAATCCATGTTGATATGTGGCGAAGCCTCTTTACACCAGATGGCTTGCATAGAGTCTGATTTGATTCTAAGCAGGTGCTAACCTGACTATCAGTATCGATAGATAGAAGCTCAATCAGTGCAGCTTCAAATTCTGTAGCACTCTGGTATCTGTCTGCAGGGTCGAGTCTGGTTGCGCGTGTGATGGTTTCACCTAGCATACCTTTAGCAGGGCATCTTGCAGGAATATCGCCTGTCAGAAGTACGTTCATTGTAACTGCAAGTGAGTATAAGTCGGATCTTATATCAGTCTGACCGAAGCCATACTGCTCGGGTGGAGCATACGATGCTGTTCCTAGAAGGCTTGTATCACTATCACGGCAACTGTTTGAGTCAAAGCTCCTCGCTATATTGAAGTCGGTTATATACCAGCGATCCTCTTGAATCATAAGATTAGAAGGTTTGATATCTCGGCAGATAATAGGTGGATTCAGAGAATGTAGTTCCTTAAGAATGCGACAGATATCAATTCCGAATCTGATGACAGCTGCTTCGGTGCAGTGATCAGTATTACTGAAATACTTATCAGCAGTGAGGCCATGCACATACTGTTCAATTATGATAACTTCGTCTTTGTTGTCATCGGTACATTCGAATATGTGATGGATTGACGGGATGCCCTTTATGCAGGCGCCCTTTAGGGTAGAATAAACTTCGGGATTGCTGCACACAGTCCTTTTGGATACGAGAATAGATCCATCACGCATGTCACGAACAAGCCATACGCGATTCGCTGAATCTAGTGCGGTGAGCTTTTCGTAATTCGATAGAATTGCCTGTTCCTCTAATGTCATAGCTTACTCCGTTTCTTTGTTTTATACTCATACTAGTGTAACATAAAGAAACATGAAAAGTAGGACATACATTTAGGAGACTTTTATGGCGAATAAGATGACAGAACCTCAGAAAACTGAAGAGCTAAACGAAATACTGGGAGCACTCAATAAGAAAAGTTTTTCATCATATGTATCTGCTCTTGATACAACTCCAAGTGTAGCAGGAATCTTCGAGAATTATTTATTTCAAAACGGTATCACAAGAGGTAATCTCATTAAACGAAGTGGTCTTTCTAGAAGCTATGCATATGAAATCCTGAATGGAATAAAGACGAATCCTTCAAGGGATTCTATAATTTCGTTGTGCATGGCGGCAGAGATGGACCTTAATGCTACTAAGAGAACATTGCGTGCAGGTGGTGCTGGTGAGCTTTATGCGAAGATTCCGCGGGATGCGGCGATTATTTTGCATATTAATCAGGGACAGCACGACATAGTCAAATTGAATATGATTAGCTCCTATTAGGAAAACACACTGTCAAAGGGGTATGTAGCGGGGATTAGCCCGCTACTGCGGGTTTTGAGGTGTTGATTTCAATGTATTCTGCTATGCGTCTAAATTCATCCGCAAACTTAAATCTCACACTAATGTTTCCATTCTCATAAACCTTGATATGGTCGATCAGCTCAACGAGAAGTTCCCGGGAAAGCTGGTCGATATTTTGATGTTTTGTAAAGGCCACCAATGCGGGATGTTCACTCTTTACACCGTTTGCCAGTTCCGCCCGTTCAGCGTTCAGCCGGGCCAGCACATCCGTAAGAGCGATAATCTGTCGTTCATAATCGGCTTTCATATCCCGGTAGTCCTGCTGGGTAATTTCCCCGTCTTTCCAGTCTTGATAAAGGGACTGCTTGTAGCGGCTGATTTTTGCCAGTTCCCGCTCTTTCGCAGCAATCAGTTCTTCCAAACGGATGGACTGGCTCTTTTTGACTGGGGCGGTGTTAATGCGGGCAATCATTTCCGAGTATGAAACAGCCAGATGGACTTGTTGTTGTACCACAAAGAGGACAGCGGCCTCCAGACGGTTATGCTTGATGGAGTGCATTGTGCAGGCTGTCCGGGAGCGGTTCTTGTAGGTGGAGCAGGCATAGTACACATTATTGTTGTTGCCTACGCTCCGGGTAATCGCCCGCCCGCAGTCAGCACATTTCAGAAAACCGCTGAACAGGTGGACTTCCCGGCCTTTTGGAGAAGTACGGGTATCACGCTGTAAAAGAGCCTGTACCTTATCAAAGGTTTCATAATCAATGATTGCCTCATGCGTACCAGCTACTTCCACCCATTCTTCACGGGGGACGCTTTCAACCTCGTGTACCTTATAGCTTTTTACCCGACTGCGGCCCTGCGCCAAATCCCCGGTATAGGTGGGGTTCGTAAGAATGGAGTGGATCATGCGGGCTCCCCACATAGGATCGTCATATCCTCTTGTTGAAACAGGTATGCCCTTTTGCAGTTTATAAGCCGAGGGGCTGGGTACGCCGTGTTCATTCAGATACAAAGCGATAGCCCGTTTCGATGTCCCTTTTAGGAACAAAGAGAAAATGAGTTTGACGATTTCAGCGGCATCGGGATCGATGATCAACTGGTGCTTGTCCTTTGGGTGCTTTACATATCCATAAGGGGCAAATGCGCCGATGTACTGCCCGTTGCGCCGCTTGTAGTCAAATACCTGGCGGATCTTCTTTGAGGTCTGGTAGCAGTATTGATCGTTCATTACATTCGTAATCGGGACGATAATACTGGAAACGCTGTCCGGGTTGAGATAGCTGTCCACATTTTCAGCAAGACTGATAAAACGCACACCCATCTGAACAAACAGGTTATCAATCAGACTTCCCGCATCACTGTAATTTCTTGCAAAACGGGAAAGGTCTTTTACTACCACGCAGTTTATTTTCCCGCTCATTACATCGGAAAGGAGCCGCTGGAAATTCTCCCGGTTGGCGTCTGTTCCCGTGTGTCCATCGTCTACATATTCGGAAACACTTTCAAATTCTCCGATATGCTTCTGGTAAAAGTCATTGAGCAGATCACGCTGGTTGATGACGCTGTTGCTGTCGTCCTTTCCCTTTTTCAAGTCCTCCTTGGAAAGCCGGATGTATTCGCCCAGCCGCCAGCGGCGGACGGTATAAGAGGGAGAGAAAATCTGTTGCAATCCTCTGTTTTTTGCTCGTGCCATTGTTCCTCCTTCCCTATCACATTACATCTATATTATACCTCTGCCCGGGCGGGACAACAAGGATGCCTCCGCCTCGGGACACTTTGTCTCGAAGTAGCAAACAGGCCATAACCGAAGTTACAGCCCGCTTTTTTGCCGGAGCAGGAAGTCCGTCAGCGTGTCCTGCAAGGACGGCCCACTTTCCGCAAATTCAATTTTCACACCGATCCCGCCGATGCAAAAGCAGTATGGATTTTCTACCGCCTGCAAAAACAGAGCGATCCGCTTCTCCCGGGGGAGAGAGGTGTCAAAGGCCATACCGCTCACATCCGGCAGGGACTCGGGAGCCACTGCGCCGATGTCAACGCTTTTCATTTGTTCCAGTTCCTTTGCCGTTAATCTCACGGTAAAACCTCCTTATCAAAAATAGGATACGCCTCCCGCATATCGTGGGGAAACGCAAGAGGGCAGCACCTAAACGATGCTACCCTCTTGCCTCACTCCACCTTGGGACACAATGTCTCGAAGTCAGAAAAGGCTTTTTTGATAGTGGGCCTCGGCCTCCTCCAGAGAAACGAAGTCAAACAGCTCATGGAGCTCGGCCATCATACGGCGGATGTCATCACTGGAAAAATCGCAGTTTTCCATCGCCATAATCACATATCCCCGGCAGGCGTTGTTGCTCCACGGCTCGGCCAGTATAGCGGCCAATGTAGGATCGAACTTCATTTTTTCATTCCCCCTTTGATAAAAATTTAGGGAACGCCGCGCCCATTTCCTTGACCTGTCCAAAGACAACTATACTCGGCGCGGCGCTCCCTCGCAGACGAGAGGGCGGCCCGGAGGGACAGGCGGCCAGCCTGTCCACTACCGGATCGTGGCCGTAGGTTGGCCGGGCCCACTTGCGGCGCTGGTGTTGTTCGCTCATTTTCCTTTGGGAAAAGTCACCGCGCACCCGCCGCCTGGCTCCCCGGATCATGCTCGGGGCCGCCCTTGTTCATCTGCGGAGAAAAGAAAACCTCCTCTCATAAACCGAGACATTTTTGGATGATATTCGGACTGGTTCAGCGGGATTTTTTCAAATATTTTTTCATGTTCTCCAAACCGCGCTCCACAGCCCGCCGCACTGCGCTTTCGTCAACGCCTTCCGCTTCAGCTACTTCAGAATAGGTCTTGCCAAGAATGACGCAGGCATCCACACGGCGACCCTGGACTTCGGGCAGAGAGTTAAGCGCGTTCCACAGACGGATAAAGAGTTCCATCCGTTCCAAGAGCTCCTGGGGCGTGGGCTCATGCAGGCAGGCCGAGTATTCGATCCCGTCCTCACAGTCAAGAGAATACTGCGCCTTGTGCCGGGAGAGCCGCCGCTGGTAGGCCATTTCATAACGGGCATCCGCAAGAAAGACCTCCGCTACTTCGTCAGAAACCTCAATAAACTGATCCTGGGTGTACCAATAATAAAAATCTTTCAGATTGATTATAGCCATAATAAACCTCCGTTTCGGTGTTGGGTGGATGAGTGACCGAAACGGAGCCCGGCGGGGAGCGGCACCCTGGGGAGCTGCTCCGTACCTCGGGACACTTTGTCTCGAAGTGCAGATAACAAAAAGCGCCTGAGCGACACAAAGCCGCACAGGCGCATGAAGTTACATATTCATTTATGTACTGCCTAATTTCACATTCATAACCAGACTGTCCCGGAGGGGGAGCTACGCTTTTTTTAGCTGGTGCAGGTCATGGGTGCTGTGAAAAAAGGCAAAAATGAACACGGCGATACCTCCAAGATACCGCCGTATCCTTAAAAAAGGGCGACTTTAATACACCCTCCGTATTCTTATTTTTCAAAAGAAAACGGCGGTCTGAAATTTGCTATTTCAAAACCGCCGTAAGGCCACTTGTATTTTGTTTAGGCGCATGATAATTTTGCCGCCCCACAACGGTTTTTTTATTTTCCGTTGGGCGGTTTTATTTCTAAATTAGTTAATCTCTTGAAATTTTTTTTGATTTTGGGGTAGGGAGCTCCATATACATGGATTTTAATAATTTATATAAAAAATCGCGATTATCAACATTATCAACTAACAACATTTCTTTCGCTCCAGCATACGGAATTTCATATGTTGCTTCTGGCATAAGAGCTTTTGCAGATTTTGTGGGTTTTACAAGAAATCTATCATCATAAATGCCACCAATTATTTTTTTGTGGTAGTAGATAATATATTCGCCCATCATAGCTTTATATGTAATTTCTTCTAATCCGATAAGCTGATCTAATATAAAATCCAAGTATTCTTTGCTTGAGGCCATTATTCTTTTCTCCATTTTCGACATTGTTCAATTCGTTTTCCGTTATCACTTTCTTCCATTTCGTATGCAAATTTATGGAGCAATTTACATGGAAAATCCTTGCATTGTCCGCAGAAAGAGTGTCCTTTGGCTTCACAACATGACTTGACAGGGCAAGCATCACCCCAAAACGGCTTATGTATCACTATACACCCTTTGCAATTCATCTGTTCACGATAGTTACATTCGCTACATAATAGACCACATCTTGACTCTATCATAGTCATACCTCCTACTGTTTTATTCATTATATCAAGAGTAACATGACAACTGTATGTCATGCTATTTATAATGTTTGTCATTTTGTATCTTTCCAGTACCACCACTTTAGTTTTTGAGGATCATGAACATCAGTATTCGCATAATATACCGCAAGCCGAAAAACATATAACAAACATTTATCGTCTTGAAATCCTTTAAATTCACAATCTTTTCGGTACAATTCCCCTGGGTCAGCTCCTTTCAAATCATCTATTGTTTGTATACCAATATTAAAAAAGTGCTGTTCCATATCTTTACCAATACCAGGGATGGTTCTCAAATTTTGTCCTTTCATTTCTCTTTACCCATTTCTTGACTAATAATATTTTTAGCTTGTTGCAACCTATCACAATATAATTCTTTAGGTTCCAATATTTCTACTTTATCTCCAAAGCTAAATACCCAGTTTCGCATATTTTCATAGCTTGCAAAGTCATGTTGAAAAAGCAGTTTCTCATTTGAATATAGAGTGTAACTGTCAACGCCATATTCTTCAATTATACGATACTTTTCACTTGCAGAGAAAATAGCTTTTAAATGAAAGGCAGCATTAGATATAAAACGATTATCAAAATTTACTTTATTTAGAGGAACATCGCGGGGAGAAAAGGTATTTTCTATCAACTGCAAATTCCAAAGTCGATTTAATTTAAACATTCGATAATCTTTTTTATCAAGACAATATCCGAACACATACCAAGTAGACCACTTGAAAACTAATCGGTAAGGTTCTATTCTGCGTTTACATTCGCCTTTCTCATAGTAATACTGAAAAGAAACATAGTGCTTATTCCCAATAGCATTTTTTAATACCTCTATTTTTTCTGTTAGAGGTGTTTGAGAGAAAGACGCAAGATCAATAACGATATTGTCATTCGCTATAATTTGCTTGTTTTTGCTCGAAAGTTTTTCTAACAATTTTTCCAAATAGGGAGTTTTGGATACACTGTCAACTCCTTTTAGAGCTGTAAAAATGGTTTGCAATTCTTCTTCTGTAAAGAGCGTTTTTTCTATTTTGTATCCATCTGCAATAGAAATACCACCACCATATCCTTGTGTAGTTATTAGTGGGATACCAGCTTTACAAATATCCTCTATGTCTCTATTTATCGTCCTTCTTGATACCTCAAATCTCTTTGCCAACTCAGGTGCGGTCACTTTGTCTTGCCCTAATAGAATTGTTATTATTCCAATTAAACGATCAATTTTCATACACTCACTCTCCAATGTGGTACAAAACCGTAAATAACACGACAAAATAAAGTCATGTTATTATTGTAATCCAAAGGGCGACGAAATTCAATCATAAAGTGTGAAATAAAATACTACCTTATCTCAAATTTCATTACATTCTCATAATCCAACACGAAATGTAGAATGATATAGGGTGATATGAGAATGAACCAAGATGAAAGAAGGTTTGACTTTCACGGCCTCGGAGCGGCTCTCAAAAGAGCCAGAGAAGAAAAGGGCTGGACACAAGCCTATGTTGCGGAATTAGTAGACCGTGACTCCCGTACCATTATGAATATTGAGAACAAAGGGCAATATCCCAGCTTCGATCTTTTTGTTAAACTCATTACTATGTTTGACATTTCAGTAGATCAGTTTATTCATGCGGACGGAGGGGCGCAGACAAGTTCTTGCAGAAAGCACATTGATGTGCTCCTAAATTCTATGAATGAAAAAGAGCTTATCGTGATAGAAGCCACAGCCGAGGGTATTAAGAAAGCCAGAGAAACGGAGGATGCGTAAGAAAGCGTGACCTCCGTTTTTTGCGCCATGTAGCGGAAGCGCACGAAATGGCAAGCAATTCGGGTGTGGCCACACTCCGAAATTTTTGCAGGGCACAGGGCCCGCAAAAATGCTTGTTGGGGAGCTCCCCAAACCCGCTGTACTTCGGGACAAATTGTCCCAAAGTCCCGGTGCGCTGCACCGTAGTCTGCGGCCCGTCACTATCGTTCCTGTGCCTTATTCTCATGCTCGTCCGTTATGCCGAGCAGATGATCAATGTTCGCTTTTATTGCCACGGCCTCCCGCATTTGCCGCTGGGCATCCCGGTATTCTGCATAAAGCTCTTTCTTTTGTCCCGCCAGCTCACGGCGGGATTTTTTTAGTGCTTCAATCTTAGGGAGCTTTGCGCCGTTCAGTATGGTGTTCATGGTATCCTTTGCCGCCCGGTAAGTGGCAAGCTTCGCTTCATGCTGGGCCAGATACTTTTTGCTGTACCGCGCAGCCTTGTACCCATCGAACACCGGGCGGGTCTTGGCATAGTCCACCGTGGCAGCCATCAGCTCCGAGGTTTTGGAAAGGGCCTCCTCCGTTGTGCGGAGCTCGTCAGACAGCTTGTGAAAGTGATCCACAGCAGCCTCGGTGCGGGCCGTCAGCGCCGCATAGTCTGTCAGATGATGCTCCTGCAAATACTGGAGCGCGACAGCCATCTGTTTTAGGTTGTAGACCTTGGCCCATCGTTCATAGGCCGGGCCTTTGCCCTGGGCCATACGCTCTTGAATGTCGATGATAAGATTAACTCGCCGTGGCGGAACCGTGGGCTCCTCTGGTAGTTCAGGGAGCGGACGTTCCCCAGCAATTACCGCCTTGATGTCCTCCGGGTCAAATCCGGCTCCCAGTGTAGAAGCCCGGAGCCGGGTTGGTTTTTCCTGTCCGGGCGCAAGGAATGAGATGACACCGCCGCGCCCCTGTTTTACGGCAAAGCCGGACTCCTCCATGAGACGAAGAAAGTCGGCAAAGTCCGTGGGCTTTTTCTCCAAAGCGGCGAGAACAGCCAGCCGCACCCGCTGCTTGGCAGAGGGCGGCTTTTCCCCGATCCACTGGCCATAGTGAAGAAAGCGGCCCTTGCTGTGCTGGCGCGGATTTTGAATGACAGACAATTCATGTTCGATGCACACGCGGTCAGAGAGCCGCCGCAGGGCAAAGGATGAACCAATAAAATTATGAAATTTCCGGGATCGGTCAAAGGCCGTTGCATTAAAATAAATGTGATTGTGGATATGGGCCTTATCGGTATGCGTACAGACAAAGAATTGATGCTTTCCCTTTGTCCAGCGCATCGCCGTTTCATAACCGATACGGTTTGCTTCTTCCGCCGTAACCTCCCCGGGCAGAAACGCCTGCCGGATCTGAAAGAACAGTGCCCCGCGAGATACGGCCCGGCCTGTCTCTGCAAGGTATTGACTTTTTACCAGAAGAAACTCGGCGGGAGCCGTGTTCGGATCGCAGAGATAGGAAGATACGGCTCCCAGCTTTTCCGGGTTCAGGCCATAGGTGAAACGATCCTCCATCGTTTGAATTGCACTTTTTCCCGCCGCTGTTTTATAAGGGCGGATGTAGGTGGTCGCCGTAAAAATCCCTCCTTCCGGCAAACAGTATTTTTACTTTGGGACACTTTGTCCCGAAGTAGAAAAAGCCGGGGAGCGGTATCAACCACTCCCCGGACGGGTCAGAGCTCTACCAGCGCGGAGAGCTGTTTCAAGAGATCAGACAGCGGCCCCCACAAAGCGGCATAGTCCCGCTGCAAGGCCGCGAGTTCTTCGGGATAAATTGCGCCGTAGGTGTTGGCCTGAATTGCCACTTGGTTCAGATTGTTGGAGCATCGCCGCTGGAGCGAAACCAGCTCACGAACAGGCGAAAGGTCAACATGAAGCACATACCCACTCAGGGCCATTTTCCGCATATAGGCCCCCATGTTACGGATGCCAGCCTCCGCCATACGTTCTTGAATCAGGGCCTGCTCCGCCTCCGACACCATCACATGAAGATGGATCGGACGGCGGCGTTTCTTTGTCATCGTTCCTCACGCTCCCGGCTGCGGCAGGCGCGGGGCGGCTCCTTTACTTTATCCAGCGGCTTTTCCTGTTCGTCTGCCGGAACGGGGCGCGGCAAATGAAATTCACGGTGCAGGCGCAGCACCTCCAGCACAGACAATTCCTGTTCACGTTTCTTTTCCATATACGCACCTCCTTATCTATCGCCACGGTCAGGCTGCCTACGCTGGGGAGCCGGAGCCTTCGGGCCGCGATCTGCCTCCGCCAACTTTGCAGCATTTTTCATCTGCTCGGCAATCGGACGGGGCCTGTCGGGATTATCAGGCGCAGGACGCAGCTCATAGTCGGATGCCTGTTTTTCCGTTAGCGGGCGGGTATAGGTAAGATAGCCCCAAGCCAAGAACGAGCCATTTTCCACCGGGATGCGCTGATCGTAATTGAAGATTTCATCCGGCTTGTTATAAGGCGGCTTCGGGAATGTCCCGATGTCCACAGGCCGCTGGGTCGAATAATACTTGTAAAGGCCGGGAGCCTCGGTCTGCCTGATCCCGACGTTATAAATACGCTGATAGTCCTGCACCCGGTCTGTAAAATCCTGTTCCATCGCGGTGCGGTCATTTCCATAGTGACCCCATTCATACTGCCGCTGGCCGTCCTTGTCATCATAGCAGGCCCATGTGACATAGCGGGATGGCGCGGTGGGATGTTCGCCCAATGCAAATCCCCGTCCATTTTCCAGCATGACCGCCTTCAAAATGGCGTAGCCTTGATTTTTGTCCATAGTACACCTCCCATCATCGAGACATTTCTTTGTTTTCTCTTTTCACAAACGGCTGGAGCTGATAGGGGCTTGTACCGTCCTCGGGCCGCAGAAAGTCTATCCGGGCCGCAGCACGGATGGCGTTCTGGTTGAGCTGCCGCTGCCATGCCCCTTGGCTGGGAGCCCACTTAAAGCCGTTGCTTTTCAGTTCCTGCCGCTGATTGGCATCGGGCTTTTCCTCAAAAATAAGCTGCAAACGATTTTCAGCCTCGTTGATTTTTGCCTCGCCTCCGGGGAATGTCCAGCCTGCAAACTCGGAGCGGCTGCTCAGTTCCTCAATGCGCTGGCGCACACGGCGGATGTTGGCGTTGTTGTTGGAAAGCAGATAGGCGGGGTATGGCTTGCTTTTGTCCAAGTGCCATGACTGCGCCATATCTGCTTTGAGCTTTTCGGCCTGCTCCGGCGTAAGCTCCGGGCAGCCGTCCAGCGTTTTGTGTTTCCGAAAATACGCATTGACCGCCTTCATGGTGGCCTGCAGGGACTCCAGCCCCTCCAGCTTTTTTGTCAGCTTTTCCACGGCCAGATCGTCATCCGCGCTGATCCCACCCATTCCAACAGAGCGGATTTTATCAAGCAGCTTTGAAATCTCCGCATACTCTCCATAGTTGCGATCCCGGGCGGCGTTCTGCTTGTGCTTTTTTGTCACAGGGAAATTGCCGCCCCCGGAGATCAGAATAGAGGGCACCCGGGCATCAATCACATTGCGTTCATTCAGATTTTCCGCAAGTTTCCGGGCATAGCGATCCACCAGAGCGTCAATCTTATCGTGGTACATGGGATCGACACGGGCTTTCTGGCATTCCGCCGCTGCATACGCTTCATCGACCATTGCCCGGTAGCTCGTCGTAGCGGAGCCCGGCTGATAGTCGGAAAAGCTGTTCATATCCTTTGCCCGCTTTGCGGCTTCTTCATTGATCGGATAATATTTCGGCATAGTACCTCCTTCCACAAAAGCCGGAACTTTGGGACAAATTGTCCCAAAGCCCCGGCAGCTAAAATGTTGACAGCATCTCACGGAAACAGGGCCGGACATAGAAATATACGCCTCCCGCAGAAAAGGGCCTTAAAAAGCCTTGTCACAGACGGGTTTTGGATGTCCTAATTGTCAACACATCAGCCCCGTTTTTTCCGCATATATTCCCGCTGCTGTCTGCGGTGTGCCGCCTTTGCACAGGCCGCCGAACAATAGGTTTGCCGTCCATCAGGAGCCACGGCTCTGCCACATACCGGGCAAGCCTTGAAATCCGGCCTTGGCCCCTCTGTCAGCAGCGCAGTCTCCAGCGCCGGATCAAGGGGCAGAACTGCCTCGCGGAAGTAGCGGCAATAAGCCCCCGTCCAGCATTTCCCAAACATATAGCACTCGCAATCCAGCGGCAGGCAGCCGCAGTCCCGGTCATAGTTGGCACACCATTTTGACACCAGCCTGCGGATTGCCGCTTTTTCTGTCCGGGTCAGTTCTCGGCCCACAGCATCACCTCCCGTTGCCCGGTGGTTTGAGCTGCTCCCGGTAGCAGAACACGCAGCCGATCCCGCGCCAGTAAGGGCAGCCGTCACAACGGGAGCCCTTCGGCGGCAGGCTTGGCGGCACACCCTTAAAGTAGCTTTTTTCTTTCATAAATCCCTCATAGGGGTTGTTGGTAAATCTCATTCATTATCCTCGCTTTCGGTATCGTCCTCGTCCCAAGGCGGCCCATCGTCCTCGGGATCGTCATAATCAGCCAGTTCCTCGCTGTAATCCTCTTCGGGTACAGCAGCTTTTTCATGCTTCGGGCGGTAGATTTTGAAGTACCAGCCTGCACCGCTGCCCAGAACAGCCACTGCCAAAATCAGCAGAAGTGTCCCGGTATTGCTTTTTTGCTTGGGTTCGGGTTCCGGCTCCTCCACAGGTTCCGTCACCGGGGCGGGTTCGGGAGCTGTGCCAGCACACTCGGTCATGTTGACCGCGCAGACCTCGCAATCCGTATGGATGGCTCCGGGCGCACATTTTTCTGTGCAGGAGCAGGCCGGAAGCTCTCCGCCAGCGGCCTCCAGTGCCGCCAGCAGATCGGCTTCATCCACCATGTTCAGAAAGTAGGTGTGATACTGTTCGCCGTCCTCGTCCACAGGCTTGTCATAGTCAATGACAATGTAAAAGGTGCTGCCGCCGCTGGTTTCCACCGTGATGAACTGTTTGTTGGTTGTAGCATCGTAGAGCAGATCGCGGGTCACAAGGTTTCCATCCTCCGAAAAGCCCTCGCCCGGGGTAATGGTAGGTGCAGGCTCCGGGGCCGGAGTTTCTTCCACAACAGGCGGTTCCTCATTCCCACTGTCCGAATAGGCGTAGGCCGGAATCGCAAAGCCGCATAAAAGAACGGCGGAGCAAAGCCCCGCCGCCAACATACGAAAGTGTTTCATATTCAGTTTTCCTCCTTCTTTTCTTCTTCGGACTTCGGGACACTTTGTCCCAAAGTGCCGCCGTCCTTCAGCTTCTCAAACAGCAGCGGGAGCTCCGCAAGGGAAATGCTCATGCCGCGCACAATGTCCACGATCTCGCTGTTTTCTGCCTCCAGCTTTTTCTGTTCCAGTTCCTTGAGCCGGGCCTGCTGTTCACTGATTTTAGCCTTGACCTTATCAATCTCGGCCTGAATTTTCATGCTTTTGGTAGTTGCCATTTCAAAACCTCCTGTCACGGTAAACGCCCGTAGGCGTAAAAATGAGATTGCCAGTAGCTTGTATTCAAATTTGCGTAGCCGATGGGATCTCCGCAATGCAGCATTTTCCCGTCACCGACATAAATCCCGCAATGGCTCACGCCCGGCGTGTCATAGGTGCCTTTGAAGAACACCAGATCACCGGGTTTGGGAGAGCTGGTCGGCGTACAGATGTTATAGAGCCCCTGGGCTCCCAGCCTGCCCACATTCCAGCCGGAGTGATTGATGACCCACGAAACGTAGCCCGAGCAATCAAAGGAAGTGGCGGGAGAACTGCCGCCCCACACATAGGGATAGCCGATGTATTTCTGCGCCTCGGCAAGCATCGCGGCAAAGGCTTCATCGTCCAGATATTCTCCGGGCACTTCGTAATCACCGGGTTTCCCGGTAATGTACTTGTTCACATAGGGAGAATCCGGGAACAGATCAGGGCGGTTTCCCAGCGTTGCCATATAGATGGCATACCGTGAAAGCTGCTCCTCGCTCATGACATATACGGGCACATGGGATAAATCAAAGTTCTCCAGCGTGACCGTACAGATGTAATAGTCGTAAGGCACCTGATAGGTGTCCGTATGGGAGTTGCCGTCCTCGTCCGTCCATGTGTCGGTTTCCGTGCGATACCGGGTTTCCACCACCACATCCTCCGTGAGAATGTACTGGCGGACAAAGAGCATTTGCAGCGTTCCCTGTACCTCGCCTATTGTCCATTGTCCCTCATGGAGCGCACACAAAAGAGAAAGCAGCACATAGGGATCATGTTCGATTTCGTCCAGATCGAAGTGGTATTCGTCATAGTCATGGGTGCTTTCATAGGTGTCCAGATAATGCTGTAAATCATCTTCCAGCGCACAATAGGCGGCTTCGGCGGCCATCATATCACGATCCTCACAAGGATAGGTGCTGGCCCCTAATGCACCAGCCCCGGCGTTCCCCAGCATAAGCATGGTAGAGGAACAGGACTGCATAGCAAACAGGAGCAACACACAGAGCACCGCGACCACGGCACCTGCGGGATGACTTTTGACAAATTCCACTGCCCGGGCAGTCAGGCGTTCTGTGGCTGTGGCAGTTTTCCCAGCCGCAGCCGCGCCCTGCTTTGCAGCCTCCTTTGCCTGCTTGCGGTATTGCCTGCGGAGCCGTTGCTTCTGCCAGTAGCGGGTAAGCGCATTTTTCGTCAGCTCCGGGTGCTCCTGTGCGGCGGTGTGAAAATGATAGTCCGCCGTGTACTTGGTATAGCGGGCCTCGGCCTTGCGTACCACTTTTGCCGGATGTTCCCGGACTTTACGGCGTACAAAGCGGGAGCCATGCCGCAGCGCGGTTTCTCCCACAAGCTCAGAACGGTGTGCGCCTTCTGTGCCGACATTTTCCTGTTCCACTTCAAAAATCTTGCCATGCACGAAGCTGTGAACGGAACTACTGGCAACACGGCCTATGCGTTTTACCGGGCCGGGCTTTTTCGGCGGCTTTTGCTTTGCCAGCTTCTCTCGGGCCTGTTCCAGCTTTTCGCCTTGGGACTCCATGCGGAGCTTTGCCGCCGCAGCCTGTTCCTGCTGGCTCTTTTTGCGGAACTTGGACTTTGGGACACTTTGTCCCGAAGTGTCGGAAGCCTCCGACCCGAGCTGCTCCCCGTCAGGGGCGTGGGCGGTCTGCGACCAAGCCTCTTCCTTAGCCTTATTCGTTTTTCGTTTCATTCTTCATATCCTCCGGGCGGGTAGTCAGCAGGTCATAGATTTCTCCGCGAGGGAACCGATCCACAAACGGGATGGTCACATTTCCATAGAACAACAGCCCCTCGCCGGAATTGCTGTGTGTGATATAGGAAAGCTGGTGCTCGGAAATACCGAGCTGTTTTGCCAGAATGGTACGGTCACTCTGCGCCTGCGAAAGCAGGATCATAAAATCCGTGTTGTCCAGAATGTTCTCGATTTCACGGCTTGCCAAAAGGTCTTTGACGTTCTGCGTTAAAGCAGACGGCACACATCCTTTTTTACGCAGCATCTTCCAGACCGCCACAAAGTAGCTGGCCGTCAGCGGATCTCGGAGCAGAATGTGAAACTCGTCAAAATAGCACCAAGTCGCCGCGCCCTCGTGGAAATTCTGATCCACCGCCTGCGAAACAAACTCGTTTGTGATGTGCATTGCAATCTTTCTAAGGTTTTCGCCCATGTTTTTCAGAACGATGCACACCACACGGCTGTCCGTCTTGACGTTGGTAGGATGGTTAAAAAGATTGAGGGAGCCTGTGCAATAAAGCTCTAAGGCAGTTGCCACGCGCCGGGCCTCGGGCTCCGGCTGGCGTAAAAGCTCCTCATACAAATCCTGCAACAGCGGTGTTTTTGCGGTTTCCAATCCGAGCGCCTGCTCCCGGTACACCAAACGCACACAGCGGTCAATGACCGTCTTTTCAATGGGCTGTAAGCCTTCCTTGCCGCCGACCACCAGCTCGCACAGGGACAAAAGAAAATCCGCCTTCATGGAAAGCGGGCTTTCTCCGGCAGCCATATTGAGCTCCACATCCATCGGATTGAGATGGTGCGGGCTGTCCGGGGCAATCTCGATCACCTGGCCGCCCAGCCTTCGCACCAGCGGCGCATATTCGCCCATCGGGTCAACCACGATGATCCGATCCTGCGGGATGGTAAGAAATACATTCAAAAGCTCACGCTTTGCGGCAAAACTCTTGCCGGAGCCTGTAGAGCCCAAATACATCCCGTTTGCCGATTTCAGCTTTTTGCGGTCAGCCATGATGACATTGTGGGAAAGTGCGTTCATGCCATAGTAGAGGGCCTGCCCAGCCATGCGGAGCTCCCTTGTCATAAAGGGGATAAAGATGGCGGTGGAGCTGGTTGTCATACCGCGCTGGATTTCTACCTCGTTGTAGCCAAGGGCCAGCGAGGAAACAAAGCCCTGTTCCTGCTGCCAGTCCAGACGGCGCAGAGCACAGTTGTATTTCTGTGCGATGCCGCCCACGGTAAACACATCGTTTTCCAACCGCTGGCGGGTAGGTGCAAGGTTTACCACCGTAAAGGTCAGCAGAAACATTCGCTCATTGCGGGATTGCAAATCAGCCAGAAGCTCCGCCGCGTCCTTGCTGAATGTGATCAGGTCAGGGGGAAGAATGTCCGGGTCATAGCCGGAGCGCACAGCCTTTCTCTGTTCCTCCACTTTCATTTTTCCGATGTCCGAGATTTTCCCCTTGATGGTCTTAATTGCCTTGAGCTGATCCACGGTCTGAATGTGCATGGTCACAGTCATTTCCGCATCCAGCTCCAAGATTTCCGCCAGCAGCTTATCCGAAAGCTCCGATGCCATAATCTGCAAGTAGGACACCGCGCCCCAATACTGGCCGATACGGAATGTTCGGGACTGGCGGAAGTCGAGACTGTCCGGGGCAATAAAGTCTTTTGTGCCGAGCCCGGTCTGCGGAATGTCTTTCCACGAAAAGCGGAACGACTCGCGGCTCCCCGGATGCATTTGGCTATGAAGCAGCGCAAGGCGGGCCCGCCCGTCCATAGGCTCCGAGGGAACGCCCAGCCGCTTAAAGTTTCCCATGACATCAGCCTCCACACGCTCCAGTCGGGGCCGTGCCTCCGCAATCCCCTCGGCAGGTATGCCAAAGGTGATGTATTTTGAGCGTTCAATGCCGTTGTTGCTTTTGGCAATCTGATTTTTCAGCATCTCGGTAAACTCGTCCCGGACGCTGTTATAGTTGTCATCCGCTTGCGGGATATTGACTTGATAGCGGCTGCGGGAATGGGAACGGCGGTTGATAAAGGAAAGCTGGAACGGCAGCGAGCTGTCAAAGTAGTTGAGGAATGAGCTCCATCCGCTGAATATGGCGGTCTGATCCTCAGTGGATGCCACGGAGTAATTGATGTCCTCATATTCCACGGTTTTTGTATAGAGCCCGCCCGGGAGCTTGCACACGCCGTCCGGGTGCATGGACAGATACGGGATTGTCTGCTGGGCAGACAGGGCCGCCCGGCCTTTACCCTTGGCGGCGGCTCCGTTTTTCTTCTTTGTGTTTTTCAATCACATCCTCCTTTCCAGCGCCCGGCCCGGCAAAGGGCGCATAAATGTTTTCGGTTCGGTAGGCCCTAATCCCCGGCCTTAGAAACTTGGCCCGGATGATGTTTCGCACAACCTTTTCAAAGGGCAAGCCGTCCTTTTCATACATAGCCAGCAGGAACGCCGGGAGCATAATTCCAAGCATGAGAAACATCGCCCCGGTATTGCCGAGTGTGCCACGGGTCAGCAGATAGGTCGGAATCCCCACCGCGCCCGCGCTGCCGAAGCAGACAAGCTGGCGTTTGGTGAGGTTGAAAGCCATCTTTGTTTTGATTTTGGATAAATCGTTTGGTACGTTTACATAGGGCATAGATCACACTCCTTTCTGCACTTCGGGACAATGTGTCCCAAAGTCCGGGATGGTCGGTGTTACTTCATTTCCCCATACAGCCCAGCCGGGCGGGGTCTGCCTGGCAAAGAGCTCCACGCGGGGCAGATCGCCCATTAGGGAAAGAATTTTGTCGCGGGCCTCGTCCGGCTTTTTGCTGTGGGCCTCAATCGGGGAAATGATAAATTGATGAATGTTGGCAGCCTGCCGCTTCGGATGTCCCTTGGTTGCCAGCAGGCAGATTTCCGCGTTGCCTCTTGTCCAGAAGCCAAGGCCGTAAAACCAGCTATCCGCTTTCTTGTTCTTTTTCAGCCAAACGAAAGCAACGCTTTTATAGGTGAAGCCCCAAGCCTCGATCAGCCGGAGCGCCTCCGGGAGCTGCGGGAAAGTGGCCCATAAAAAGAGTGCGCTGTCCGGGGCTGCAAGATCAGCCACAGGCAACGCACATAACTCCTCAATGCTCATAGTGGGATAATGATTTTCCGCCGCGCCCTGTACTTTCTTAGCCGAGTAGCGCCAAGGGGGATCGGCGTAAATGATAGAATACTGCTGGATAATTACACTCCTTTCTCGCCGGAACTTTTTACTGCCTGCGCCGCACGGATGCGCTCACTGGCGGCGGCATAAAAGGACGGGGCCGTTTCAAAGCATACAAAGCGGCGTTCTGTGTTGATGGCTGCAATCGCGGTTGTGCCGGAGCCCGCGCAAATGTCCGCGACCAGTTCGCCGGGGCGGGTATAGGTGCGGATCAAATACTCGCAGAGCTCCACGGGCTTCTGCGTGGGGTGGATGCCGCCGGACACCGTAGGCACAAAAAGCACATTTCCGGGATAGCGGCGGCCATCGTTGGACTCGGAGCCCTGCCGTTCAAATTTCCCATAGTTGGAGCTTGTACCGCTTCGGGAATGAACACGGGTATAAGGCTTGCCATAAGTAAACTGCGGATTGTAGACCGGGGACTTCTGGTAAAACACCAAGATATTCTCGGACTTTTTCAGCGGAGCCCGGTTTGCATTGAGAAAGCCTGTTCCGCGCTCCTTGTACCAAATCCACTCATAGCGGAGCATGGCGAGGTTGGATGCGCCCAGCACCTTGTCAAAGGGGCACTGTGCGAAAAACAGCACTGCGCCATTCGGCTTGACCGCCCATTTCACCGCCTCCCACAGTTCCGGGAGCGGCAGGGGCACATCCCAATAATTCCGGGTTGTGCCGTAGGGCGGATCAGTCAGCAGCATATCCACGCTATGTTTTGGCAGGGAGCGCAGGCCCTCAATGCCATCCATGAGAAATAAGCCCTCCTTCGGGACACTTTGTCCCAAAGTGCGGCTATCGGTCATTGCGGGCCTCCTTTTCCTTGGCAGGCGCAGGCCGGGCGGCGTTTTCTTTTCCTGCATGCTTTGCGGCCTCGGCCATCTGCTCCTTGATCGGGGCAGGCCGTACCGCCTGAGCCCGCGCAACAAGCTGTTCCACCGCCGCATGATACGCTTCCACACCAGCCGCATTAATCCGTTCCTGTGTAGCGCGGTCAGGAATCCGAACTGTAGCCCGGTATCCCGTCCGGCTGGCAGGATCGGGTTTAGAGGGAGCTCCGAGAAAAATTCCGTTTTTCCCGTCCACAACCTTAAAATCGTCGATGACCACACCGCCAAAATTGACGCTGGCGAAGCCGATCAGTTTACCCTGCGGCTCAATCGGGCGGACAGATACTGTGATCGGAACAACCGCCTCTTGCAAGACGGCATCTGTCCGCATTTTTACCGCCTCGTCAATACTAACGCCCCTGACTTCCGCAAGCTCCGCGATGGGAGCATCAAATAGCCAGCGCCGATCCTCTGCAGCAATCTGCTCCGGGGTCAGCAATACATCGTCTTTCTTACTCAGATAAAATTCCTCCTTTCCGCTTGCCGGAGCAGGCTGGGCGGGGTCGTCCATCAGCTCTTTTCTTTGCAGGACGGCCTCCGTTTCCGCCATAAAGCGGTAAGCGTCCGCTTCAGTAAACTCCTCCGGCGTTTTTCCATTCCATAAGCGCGTTCCATCCGCCCCGTATCTTCTCGGCATAAGCACCTCCTCCTGTTAATGTGCGCCAAAGATACGCTGGGCAATGCTCCCGGTCTTAAAGAGCATGAAGCAAAGCAAAACCGTGTAGCCCACAGTTCCCCAAATCGCCCCGATGGGATCGCCGCTTGTTGCGATGCCTTGAATGAGCACCGCGTAAATTGCAACACATACAAGGATCAGCAGCCCTTGAAAGCCCACGGCAAACAGGGACTTGATGTAGTTTTGCCCGGTGCTGCCAAGCTCCCGGTTGGAAAGCGTAGCAACGGGGATGGGGGCCAGACTGGTCAGCAGATAGATTTCCAGCATCCTGCCATACACCAAAACGAAAATGATAATCCCCATCGCCTTCATCGTAAATCCAATGAGCGCAGACTGCAGCCAAAGCCCCAAAAGCGGCCCCAAGTCCATCGCCTCCAGCGAGGTTTCCAGTTCGGCAAGCATATCCGCCGAAACATCGGTGGAGCCTTGAATGAGCCCGCCTGCCTGCGCGATAACGCTCTGTGACACATCGAACACAGCCATGACAATATTGAATGTGTTTGACAGGATCAGGATTGCACAGGCTGTTTTGAACATCCATTTATAGAGGTTCGCAACGTCAACCTCGTGCATATTGTTCTTTTCCAAAAGCATCTGTATGAGCTCATAAGTGGCAACAAAGGTCAGCACCATTCCGGCAATCGGCAGGATCACCGTTTCGGAAAGCTGTCGGATCAGGGAGAAAACCCCGGCGTGCCACGCCGCCGGGGTAGTCCCTACCTGTGCCGCAATCTCTCCGACTTTGGCATTGACGGTATCAAAGAGCCCCTCGAGGTTCCCCATGATGCCGCTGATCAACAGCTCTTTCAGCCAGTTCGTGAGCCAGTCGGTGAGAAAATCCATAAGCGCCTACCTTAAAACAGGCCAGACAGCAGAGGGATCAGTGTGGTGCCAATGACGATGATGCCGCCGCCCGCCATGAGCTGCTTCATGCCCTGGGACTTGGAGCCCGGGTTATCCGAGCCGTAGCCCTCCAGCAGATTAACCACGCCCCACACGCCAAGGCCAGCACCGAGAGCAATAACGAGGGTCTGTAAAGTGTCGATTGCAGATGAGAAAAATGCCATATAAACCTCCATTTCTCCGGGATTTTCCCGGTAACAAAAAAGCCGCCCATACAGGCGGCAGGTTACAAACTTCGGGACACTTTGTCTCGAAGCGTTTATGCAAAGGCGTCTGGATCGTCGATGTCATCATAGTTGAGGATGTCCTCGTCCTCTTCCGTGAGTGCATCGTCCGGCACAGCCACCTCATACATCGTACACACCTCGTTCAGCCCGGGCCGCCTGCGGCGGTTAATGAGCCTGTCGAGGTCAAAAGCGTTTTTCTGTTTATCGGCCTCCGCCGTATAACGGTAGTTCGGATGCCGTTTCAGATCATACTTGGGAGAGAAAAACGGGGGCAGACCCCGAAGCTGCAAAATACATTTGTCTCCCGGCATGGTTGCAAGTTCGGCTGGGGTCATCAGTTCCCGGCCCAGCCGCTGGGTATTTTGACTGTAGCTTTCCGACTGGCCACGGGAGCGGCTGTCGGTCTGCATACTGATTGTGGCCTTTCCCAACCAGTTCTCGGAGATTTCCTTGATGGTGCTGGCTTCGCGGCCACCGAGGAACACCACGCTGTCCATGTTGCCGAGGATTGTCTCAGCGTGTTTATCGTAAATGGCCTTGCACTGTGCCAACTGTTGATACAGCAGGCAAAGACTCACCTCGCGGGAGCGGATAACCGCGACCAGCTTTTCGAGCTGGGGCACCTGTCCCGTGTTGGCTGCCTCGTCCCACAGCACTCGTACATGGTGCGGCAGGCGGCCACCGTGAACATTGTCCGCCCGTTCACACAGGAGGTTGAACATCTGCGAAAAAGCAAGCGCCACTAAAAAGTTGTAGGTCTGCGTGGTATCGGAAATGATGAAGAATACCGCTGTTTTCCGATCTCCGATGCGGTCAAGCTCCAATTCGTCATAGGCCATGACTTCACGAAGCTGCGGGATGTCAAAGGGAGCCAGCCGCGCACCGCAGGAAATTAAAATGCTTTTTGCCGTCTTGCCGCTGGCCAATTTGTACTTTTTATACTGTTTGACCGCGAAGCAATCCGGCTTGCGCTTTTCAAGCCCGGCAAACATATAGTCCACCGCGTTCATAAAATCCTCGTCATCCTCCTTGACCTCCATGCCGGAAATCATATCCACAAGGGTATTCATGTTCCGATCCTCGGCAGGCCCCTCGAAAATGATGTAGGCAATCAGGGCGCAGTACAAAAGCGTTTCCGATTTCGTCCAGAATGGATCGCCTTCCTTGCCTTCGCCCTTGGTGTTGGAAATCAGGGCATCCACGAATTTCAGAATATCGGCCTCGTTGCGGATATACGCCAGCGGGTTATAGTGCATGGATTTTGAAAAATCTATGCTGTTGAACACCTTGATTTTGTACCCGCGTTTTTGCAGGAAAGCCCCGACCTGTCCCAGCACACCACCTTTGGGATCGACCACCACATAAGAGGAATGGGCCTGTAAAAGCTGGGGCGTAAGCCAGAAGCGGGTTTTGCCGGAGCCGGATGAGCCGATAATACAGCAATTCAGGTTTCGGGCATTTGCGGGGATTTTAGGGCGGGTGTTCATCGTGAGAAACTCCGTCCCGGTCAAAATCACGTTGTTTTCAAACTTCAGATCAACAAACGGTTTGATGTCTTTTTCCGTTCCCCACCGGGCGCTGCCGTATTCTGCATCCCGCCGGAACTTCTTGGCGTTCTTGCTTTTGAAATAGATCAGCAGCCGGAAACCAACGGCTCCTACAATACCGACAAGCCAATCCAGCGGAGCAAGACCGGGTGCAAAGTCAGCAAAGGCCGGGCCAATCGTCTGGCCCAGCCCGATGAGCTTATGTGCAAAATCGTTACCCGCCGCCAGCCGGTAGGCTGTCCCCAGCTTAAGGAACGCCCACAGGATGAACAGATAGGGAATGTTCGGAATGAGATATTTTCTGATCTTATCTGTCCTCATGGGCCACCTCCTTTGCACGTTCTTTTTGTTTCGGCTTTTCTTTGGAAAGCTGATCTGCCGCCTGTTTCAGTTGTTCCCGGATGGGAACACGGTTCGATTTTGCTTTGCTTAACACCTTCCGGGAGTACTCGGAAAAGCAGGCGGTCATCGCGTCTGCCTGTCCAGCCTTGAAAAACAACAGGTATTTGTCCGGCCCGGTTTTATAGACCGCATAGTCCACATTCCATTTCCGGGCTACGCGGTCAAAGGACTTGGCATCCCCGGAAAGCTCAATGCTGTTTGTGGCTGTGCCGTGGGCCATGAGCTTTCGCACACTTTGTTTGCCGTGCGGCACTTGCCGTCCACGGTATGCCTTGCGGATCTTCCGGCCCACCATGCCCAGCACATACGCCAGTCCCCGCGCCGTCAGCTTGGTTGTTTTTACGGATATGGCTATCGTGCGCCGGGAAATATCTTCATCAATCAGTTACACCGCCTCCCTCCTTGGGACAATTTGTCTCGAAGTGCCATCACCGATCCCCACGGTCTTTTTTCTGCATTTGACGGTAGCCCTCCAAAGAAGAACCGTCTATGATTTCCTGATAAGCGGCCATTTGCTCCCGGATAGAGAGCTTCGGGAAAGAGAACACCTTATGCTCCTTGGGAATATCTTGCAAGCCGTGATACACTTCCACGAAATGATCGCTTTCTTTGACAACATAGCCGCCCGGGGCAAAATGACCGTTTTCGTGGATGCAGGCATCCCGGCCATACGCCTCATAATCGAAATACGGTTTTACCTGATCCGGCACATCCAACATTTCCAGATCGTCCACATAAATACGCCCCAGCGTTTCCTCATCGGATACGCCGGGGTAAAAGCCGTAACAGTCCAGATTTTGTGTCAGATTGATGATGTCCCGCACCGAAGAACAGTGATCGCCGCTGTCGAGGACGGCCTCCAGTGTTTCCAGCTCCGATGAGGTAAGCTCGGAAAGCAGGCAGGCCAGATGATTAAGCTCATCCAGATTTTCATACTCGCTCAAATGGTCATAGAGCCCCAGCACATCCCCATCGAAAGAGGTAATAAAAATTTCCTGATAGCGGACGCCATCCACGCCGATCCGTTTCAAGAGAGCCTCCACCTCCTGGGCGGTTGTGGGAAATTTCAGTGTTTCACCCACAAGCTGGCCCTCGCTGTACTTCCCCGCATTGGTAACGTAGGCTTCAAACAGGGTCGCCATCAGCGGCGGCCCTGTCCCTTGACGGTCAGGATGCCCTCAAGGGTTGTTGCCGTAATTCCCAGCCGCTGGGCCACGGCAATATCATTTTTCATGGCTTCGGTCATACTGTGCCCGCAGACAACCAGCACATGAGAACGGCGGCGGCTCTGGAGGATATACCCCCGCCGCTTGCCGGGGAAATAGCACAGCCGGGGCAGACCGTCAAGGGCGAGCCGCCGAAAACGGCGGTGCGCTGCACCCTTGACGGCCCACTCCCGGCTGTACTAAAAAACAGGCGGCGACGGGGGATATATACCACCAGAGCCTCTGCGTGAGGGCGGGGCCCTCGGGACAAAGTGTCTCGAAGTTGTTACTTGTCAAGTTCCTGCTTTTTCGGGGCTTTTGCCAGCTCCGGCGGCTGTTTTTCTTTCCAGTCATCCAGCAGGGACATAATCTGTTCTTTCATTTTGGCGGGAGTGACCTCCTTGCCAAAATACTTTTCCAGTTCCGCAGTAGAAATAATCACGCCTCGATCCTCCTTTTTCTGTTCTGATAAGATACCGTCAATGACATCGCCGTTAAGCTTGCCTTCCTTATCCAGCTCCCGGAGCCGTTTAGCCTGGGCCAGCGAGGGCGAAGCCTGCTCCCCGTCAATGGAAACAGCAATAAGCCTCTGATTTTTCGGTTTAATGTAGGAAAGCTCCACGGCAGGCATGAAGCCCATCTTTTTATCGTCTACCTTATCCAGAAGCTCCGGCACAAGGGAGTTGAGCCGCAAGTAGCGCATGACCTTTTTATAGTTCATTTCATGCGCCTCGCCTACAATCTCAACCGAGCGTTTCCCGACATCGCCTTCCGCAACACCTTTCAGCCGCCCGCCCTGATGCTTGATGTCCTCAACCTCGAGTTCCAGCAGCGCGGCCAACTCGCTGGGGAGCATTCCGTCACGCTGCTTGTTGCTGTCCTTCATGGCCTGTACCGCTTCGTGGTCGGTCATTTCACGGACGATAAAGGGCATTTCTTCCAGTCCCGCCAGTTCGCTGCCGTGGGTACGGCGATGGCCCGCTACAATTTCGTAGCCGTTTCCATCTTTCTCCGGGCGGGCAAGACCGGGAACCATTACACCGTTTACGCGGATAGAAGCAACGATTTCCTGCATCTTCGCATCGTCCCGTACCTTAAAGGGGTGCGGACGGAATGTGTGAAATGGATGAACCTCGGAAAGTTTCAGATAAACCAGCTTGCCTTCCTCAACCGGGCGTGGAGGTGTGGTCGGCGCGGGAGCCGTCTGTTCCACAGCAGCTTCCTTCGGTTCCGTATCCTGTGTGGGCTTTACGGGCTCCTTGGCATCCGGGGCCTTTCCGTCACTTCGGGACACTTTGTCTCGTTTGGACGGCTTGGGCTTGTCAGGGGCCGCCTTATCCGCCTTGGGTGGGCGGCCCTTGTGGGCCCCAGCCGATTTCTCCGCTTTCTGATTTTCAGTCGCGGCCTTTTCCGCTTTCGGCGGACGGCCACGGCGCGACTTTTTCGGCTCCTCCGTATTGGCGGGCTGCGGTGTTTCTCCGTGGGCTGCTGCCTCTGGCGTTTCGGTGGTTTCCGCCTTTTCGACTTCGGCGCGGGCGTTCTGCCTCTTTTCCGCCATAAGTTCATTGATTTTGTCAAAGGACACAACCACATCGCCGGACTCAGGTATGGCAGGCCCGGTCTGTTCCTGCTGGGGCTCAGACGCTGCGGCCTGTTCGGGTGTGGTGATAGGCTCGGCGGCCTCCGGGGAAATATTCTCCGCAGGGCCAGTATTCAGTTTTTCATCGGCCATTTACGATCCTCCTTTTCGTTAAAGTTGCACAAATTTGAACGCTAAAATTTTGTAGTTATTTTTGTGCCTCCTTTCCGTCTATCCACGCAAAAAAGCCGCCCGTTTTTCATGCCGGACGGCTTTTTGCGTAATGTGATAGATCAAATATTATTTTTCCTGGTTTGTAGGCTCCGAAAAGCCTTGTATTTACAGTGTTCCTAATAGGAAGTAATCATATTTTTCTTGAGGAGCACGGGCTTGAGTGCCTTTAGAATGCTTTTGCATCTTATTTAGGGACGAAAACAACGTAGAGATGAGAGCTTCTTTTGATAGCTGCAATTACCTAGGAGGAACATCATGAAGAGAATCGGTGTATTTCTGTTATCTCTTGTTCTTGTGCTTTCGCTGACTGCATGTGGAGGAGAATCAGATGGAGCGACTGGAGAGAGTAAGGCTGAGAAAGAGGCCGTATATAAGGTCGGTGAGACATGGACTGTAGATGATCAGTGGAAGTTTACAATCATATCTGTCGAAACAACTACTGAGAGAAATGAGTTCGAAGAAAGCAATCCTGAGCAGGTTATCCTAATAAAGTATAGCTATGAGAACCTTGGATATGAGGATTCGACTGGTCTTATGGATGGCCTTTATATGGATATTGATTCAATAGGTCAACTGATTGATTCAGATGGTAATGTATGCACATCATATCCACTAGGTGACGAATATGCTCAGGAGATACCTGTGGGAGCTAAGTGCTCGGCTGAGGGATGCTTCGGGCTTAAAGCGAAGGGGGCACCTGTCAAGCTCAATCTTTCTACATATGATGGAAACCTAGATGAACAGAAGGCCACTTTTGAACTTGAATTTTAAAGCTGTGTTGATTTAAGGGAATATTAAACGGAACAGGAGATTAATGATAATATGGAGAAGAATGCTGTTTGCAGCACTGGAAGACTGGTGCTTGGAATTATTGCAATTATACTTTTTGTGCTGATCGCTTTTCAATCATGCGCAGCCGGAGTAGGAAATGCGCTTGAGGATAGTGATTCAATTAGCGGTTCATCAGGATTTATACTGTCGATTTTCATGCTTGCTGGAGGCATTACAAGTGTTGCTACCAGAAGGAGTACTGGCAAGGGCGGACTGATTGCATGTGCTATATTATTTGGAATCGCTGCAGTAATGGGTGCTACCTCATGGAGCTCAGACTACAGTGATTTGAAAATATGGGTAGTTGTGTCAGTAATCTACTGCATTTTCTACATTGTCTGCATCAGGAAGACAGGCAAAGAATAAATATAGTTTGAATAGAATTATTGATTAAAAAGGATAAACGCTAATTTGTTTATCCTTTTTAAATACTGCTAGAAATAATGGTGCCTTTTGTTGAAAGAACGAAAATGGAGAAGCAATGGATTATAAAGAAATTGAAGCTACAAGATTAGACTATAAATTATCTTTGGAAACAGAAAAACCCAAAAGCTGGTTGAAGTCTGTATCAGCATTTTCTAATACACAAGGTGGACACATACTGTTCGGAGTTACTAATGATACACATAAAGCAATAGGCCTCGATAATCCTCAGGAAACTGCAAGTAAAATAGCTGAGTTGATAGGTGGTAGACTGGAGCCGGTGCCTAGATATGAGATAAGCACTTTTTCATCTGAAGATGGCGAAAGAATCTGCATTGAACTTACTGTCCACAATGGTCCTGATTATCCGTATTACTATTCTTTTGATGGTGTAAAGGAAGCATATGTTAGACATGGTGATAGGGCTGTAAAGTCAACAGACTATGAACTAAATAATCTAATCCTAAAAGGCAAGAATAAAACATATGACTCTTTTTCTAGTGGTTACTGTTATGATGATGTAAGCTTTACTCTTCTGAAGGCTACGCATAAACAGGAAACTGAAGAAGAAATGATAATACCACGAGATTTATTTTCGATGAAACTTGTTACAGCAGATAACAAAGTTACAAATGCAGGAGCATTACTGTGCGATCAAGGACTGTTACCGCAATCAAAGATTATTTGCACTAGATGGAAAGGTATTGTGAAAGGTTCAATTGAAGGTGATGCATTAGATGATAAGGAGTTTAGTAATTCAAGTTTGATTAGTTTATTAATTAATACAGAGGCATTCATCAGGAATAATTCGAGAAACGCCTGGACCATTAGGGGTATGAGGAGAGAGGAGAAGAGTGATTATCCTTATAAAGCAGTGAGAGAAGTTCTAGTAAATGCGATGATTCATCGAGATTACCAAATAATTGGATCAGAAATTCATGTTGATATGTTTGATGATCGAATGGAGATATTTTCTCCTGGTGGAATGCTTAGCGGATGTAATATTCAAGATCTAGATTTATTACGAATACCTTCTATGCGAAGAAATGAAATAATTTCTGATGTATTTGGAAGGTTAAATTATATGGATAGGAGAGGCAGCGGAATCGGTCGAATACTAAACTCATACATAGGGTGCGTTAGAATACCAGAGTTTTATTCTAATGATCACTATTTTTCAGTGATTCTCCCTAATCGAAGCTTAAATGAGAAGGGGATAAATAATGGTGTAGATTCACAACTATCTCTAGAGAAACCACAACTATCTCTGGAGAAACCACAACTATCTCTGGAAAAACCACAACTATCTAAAGGTGGCAATCTAACGGATTGGGAATTAGTTTACTTTAGAGATGTGATTCTAGATAATAAAAAAGAAGAATTTAGGGGAAAAACTATTAAGGGGTTAACAGAACTATTTGATAGGTACAGGTATTCGTATAATTTTAATAGACGCAATTTTGCCGAGATATTAGGCATAAGCGAAAACTGGGCATCGCAGATGATTAAAAAATGCATTGAATTAGGTATAATAGAAAAAATACAGAGAGATGAATATTGCTTTAAAGCTAGTGATAAAGAATAGCGGGAGTATTACATCCAAATCAAAAGCATTAGAAAACCGGCAGCGAATTGCTGCCGGCGTACAATAAAAATCTATGGTCTCTTATAGTAGAAATTCTGTTTGAGTGTACCTGCCTCAAGTGACTTGAACGCCATTGCGGCAATTATTGCACCGGATGATAGCAGGAGCAGCCTGAACGGAACACAGGTTGCAGCCTCAATGACATTACCGAACAGCATATACTCTGCGAAGAAGAATGCTACAGTACCAATGATAATTGTCGCTATATATCCAATAAACTCAGAGACAGGAATTCCCAGAATCTTATGTGTTCCAGTGCTGTTTCTTGCTCTGTCTATAAAGAAGCCGAAGACAAGAACTACAATCAGCTGAACGATAAAGGTCCATGGTGCCCAGAATGCATACCCACCGAGAATGTCGGCAAGTGATGTTCCGACTGCACCAGCGAAACATGCATATTTACGAGGTAAGGCCATTACTGCGAGGAATACTATCGGCTGTCCGAGGTGAATATAGCAGTCAGGTCCAACCGGGATCTTGAGTATTAAGGTGAACAACACTGTTAGTGCGGTCAGCAGTGCTGTAAATACCATTTTATTCATTGAATTACGGCTTGGAGTCATATATAAAACCTTTCTAATTACATATCATAACCATAAGATATTTTATCACAAAATGGAGCAGGAGAAAGGGTTAGATATAGCATCTGTATTCTGTACCTTAGTAAAAATCACTAAATCAAAAGGTACAGTTATACCAAATATATCAAAACTACTTAGCAAATCGGCATCTGTACTCATTAAAACACTTCTATCTGTTTATTTGAGAAGTGCAGTTTCTATTGTAGAATAGTCATTGTAAAAACCGGTTAATATTTCATTTAAGGAGATTCGCACAATGACTACAATGCAGAATGCTAAGGCAAAGCCTCGCATCACAACATATGATCTAGTAATTACAGCTCTGTTCACAGCGCTTATCTACGTTGCAACATGGCTCATCAACATTAGACTTCCACTCGTAGGAAGCGGCGGACTTATCCATCTCGGTAACGTTCCACTTTTCGCAGCAGCAATGCTCTTCGGTCGCAGAACTGGCGCATGGGCAGGAGCTTTCGGAATGGGACTGTTTGACCTTATGAGCGGATGGACAGCATGGGCACCATTCACTTTCGTAATCGTAGGATGCATGGGATATATAGTTGGTCTGATTACTGAGAAGAAGCCATTCAAGAGCATGTTTGCCAATGATGTGCTTTCAGTAGTCGTAGCAATCATCATCAAGATTGTAGGATACTACTTCGCTGAGGTTATCCTCTATGGCAACTGGGCTGCACCGCTTGGTTCAATTCCAGGTAACATCATTCAGGTTGGTGTTGCAGGAGTAATCATCCTTGCATGCATTGGACAGCTGAGAAGACATGTTCCAAGAACAATCTAATTCTGAATCGCCGGCAGATGAAGCCGGCGATTTTCGAATTTAAGAATATATTCATATTTAAGGAGAGAAAGCTATGTATAAAGTTATGACAGCAGGACCTGTTCAGGTCAGAGAGAACGTTCGTGAGGCAAGAGCTCTTGAGTGCACTAATCCAGATCTCGATATGGATTTCTTTGATTTCTACAAGGAGACTTGCGAGCTTCTTGAGATGTCAATGCACGCAACTGACCATCAGGCACTTATTCTTGGCGGTGAGGGAATCCTCGGACTTGAAGCGGCATGTGCATCACTGACAGAGCCTGGAGACAGAGTACTCGTCATTGATAACGGAATCTTCGGAGAAGGATTCAAGGATTTTGTCAGTATGTACGGCGGAGAGCCTGTTCTATACACAACAGACTACCACAAGCCGGTTGATATCGAGGAGCTTGCAGCGTTCCTGGAGAAGGATCATGACTTTAAATATGCAACTGTTGTTCACTGTGACACTCCAAGTGGTGTGCTTAACGATGTTGAGACAATCAGCAGGATGCTTGCGGAGCATGGCATTATGAGTGTTGTTGACTCTGTTGCAGGCATGTTCGGTGAGCCCCTTGACCTTAGCAATGCATCAATTGATATTCTCTGTGGCGGTTCTCAGAAGGCTCTTTCAGCGCCTCCTGGACTTACAATGCTATGGGTATCTAAGAAGGCTTATGCTTCAATGGAGACTCGTAAGACTCCAATCGCTGCATTCTATGCTAATATTCTTATGTATAAGGACTATTATGAGAATAAGCTGTTCCCATATACAATGCCAATAAGTGATATCAACGGACTTCGTCAGGCACTTGATAACTATTTTGAGGAAGCAGCTTCAATCTACGAGCGCCATGCATCAATTGCATCAGCATGCAGAACTGCAATTTCAGAAGCTGGGCTAGGGCTTTATCTTGAGGATGGATTTTCTAACACTGTTACCGTTGTGAACATTCCTGATGGCATCACTGATGAGGAACTCCGTGGAGAGCTTATGCACGATCATAACATCATTATCTCAGGATCATACGGATGCCTTGCAGGCAAGGTTGTAAGAATAGGTCACATGGGTGAGAATGCATATGAGGATAAGGTTGCTGAGGTTCTTACAGCACTTGCTGCAGTACTGGCTAAACATGATATTCTTCTTAAGTGTGACATGGAGAAAAAATTCCGTGAGGTTTTAGCTTAATACATTAAACTCCAGTTTGTTATACACTAATAAGGGAAAGCCGTGGCCGATTGGACTGCGGTTTTTCTTTTGTAAGAAATCATGTTATTTTACAGAGATATTGTGCAAGCTCGGTTTACACAACTAAAAAGACCCGCTTTGCAGCGAGTCTTTCCAGTTTGGGTATTTGATATGAGAATATATATAGATATATTAGTTATTCATTCCAAGTCCGTTCTTGTTGTGCTGAATGTGCTCCTCAATTCCTTCGATTTCGTGAGCGATTTCTTCGTGAACGTGCTTAGTGATATGAACCTCATCCTTAACAAACGATCCAACGATACCACCTACGATTGCAGGAACTACCCATCCAAGTCCAAGTGGTGTGAATGGAAGCATGCTCAGGAAGTCAAGTCCAAATCCGAACATATTGTTAGCAGTCATTACAACACTTACAAGGAGTGCAGCGTAAGTTGCAAACTTGATGATGTGGTGGTTTGTTGACACCTTCTCAAAGAATGCACCAATTACGAGCACGATTAGTGGTGGATAGAGAATCTCAAGGATTGGTCCGGCAATTGAGATGATTGTTGAAAGACCAAAGTTTGACATTGCATAGCTCACTACGAGAGTTGTAACAACAACAGCCTTGTACTGAAGCTTTCCACCTGAGAGCTCCTCGAAGTAGTCACCTACAACTGAGCTGAGTCCGAGTGCAGTTGTCAGACATGCAAGAATAACGATAGCACTTAGTGCGTAAACTCCTGCATCACCCATAAGCTTGTATGTGATTGCAACCATCAGAGGTGCCTGGTCAAGACCGGCAAAAGCCTCGATGCCTGATACTGTTGATCCGAGGTATGAAAGACCTCCGTAAACGAGTGCGAGAAGAACAGCTGAAATAATGTCTGCACCAGCTACCATCTTAGAAACGTCCTTCTTATCCTTGAAGCCGTAACCGAATGCTGCATTCATGAGCATCATTGTCATGAGTACACCGCCGATTCCGTCAAGAGTCTGATATCCGTTCTGAACACCCTGTGCAAAAGGAACGATGTCATCGATTGCAACTGCATCTCCGATAGGGTTAACGATTCCGAGTACAATCAGAAGAACCATAACACCGAGTAGAAGTGGTGTGAGGTACTTACCGATAATATCTACAACCTTGCTTGGTCTGATTACAAGGAAAAGTGTAATAGCAAAGAAAATAGCGCCGTATAGCCAGAGAGGAACACCTGGGAGCATAGTCTGAAGACCAAGCTCATAGCTTGTTGCTGCTGTTCTTGGGATACATACGCAAGGACCGAGGCAGAGAATGATAGTTGTAAGGAGAACTTTACCTGCCTTTGGACCCATCTTACCAACAACTCCGTCAACTGTACCAGCCTTGTTAGCTACTACTGAGAGAACTGCTGCAGCAGCAAGACCTACGTCCATGATAAGGAATCCGAGGAATCCTGTCATCCAATCTGAACCTGTGCCTCTTCCGAGGAATGGTGGGAAAATCAGATTACCAGCACCAAACTGAGTGGCAAAAAGTGCAAGACCCATGCAGATAGTCGCCGAAATTCTTTTCTTGTTATTGTTTTTCATTTTGTTTTGTTACCTACTTTTCTTAATACCTGATTGAAATGAATGTGAATAAACTAGTTAAAAAAATAAACTAATTATAAAAATTCGGTGAAGTTCACCGCTCAAGCACTATTAAACCCCTTTATTTATTAAAAAGAAAACGAATTATTTTCATCTAGCAAGCACTTTTGTTCATATCAAAAACATGTTTCTGAAAAACTATGTAGTATAATGTCATAGACACATAAAATCTTTAATATTTTGGGGATTTGCACTATGAATATAGATAAGTTAGAGTATTTTATAGCGGCAGCAGAACTTGGAAATTTTACTAAGGCTGCAGAGAGATGCCAGATTGCGCAGACTACAATGAGCAAATACATATCACAGCTCGAGTCAGAATTCGATTGTCTTCTATTCCATAGAACCAATAAGGGCTGTGAACTAACTGAAAAGGGACAGATTCTTTATGACCATGCCATCACACTTCAGCATGAATATTCTGAATTGGTGCTTGAGATTAAAGAGGACAGATCTGGCGAGATGAATATAGGTTTCGACGGATCACACTTTTTTGTGCCTATTTTCAGAGAATTTCAGCTTGAAAATCCTGATACAAAGTTTAACGTTTCAGTTGCAGACGAGAAGTCCCTTGCAAGTGGTCTTCTGCAGAGGCAGCTTAGCGCAGTTGTAATGCCAGACTCACTTCGCACACGCTTTCGTAAGGGCAGCAAGATAAAGGCTGTTGATATTCTGAGAGCAGAGGAGCATCTTGTGTTGTCCAAGTATGCATTAGATAAGTTTGGTTCAATCGAGAATGTAGTCGAGAATCTGCCGCTTATCACAAAGTCATATGACGAATCATACGTTGATTTCTGCAGGGAGAACCTGACTTTAAGATTTGGTGTTACGTTTAAGGACTGCCAGAGCGTGCAGAGTCAGGATGTTCAGAATACAATGCTTGCAATTTCACAGGGGTTCGGTATCATGCCGATTTCAGAAATCAAGGAAGGCATGGATTTTGATATCTATCCTCTTGGAGAAGATTTCGTAGAGAGACTTCAGCTTTTCTACTGTACACAGAACATGAGCCAGGCTCTTAAGAAACTTGTTTCTTTTATAAAGAAACGAGGAGTAATGGACTATTAATGCTTTAACGTATATAGTACATATAGTTAGAAGATAATAATTTTATTCAAAGGAGATAAGACAATATGGAGACTATGAAGATTGGAAATTTTGAGGTTACTGAGCAGGATGTTGATGTACTGATTGCCAGAATGCCTGCACAGCAGAAGGCTTTTGCACAGAGCCCAGCTTTCAGAGCACAGGTAGAGAAGAATGTTAGAGATATGGTAATGTTCGCTGCTTGGGCTGTAGATGAGGGCATGGAGGACACTGAGGCTTACAGACAGTCAATGGAGATGGCAAGAAGAGATATTCTGAGCCAGATGGGAGTTTCTAAGATTCTAGAGAACATTGAGGCTACTGATGATGAGGTTAAGGCTTACTTTGAGGAGCATAGAGAAGAGTTCAAGACTCAGGCTTATGCAAACGCTAAGCACATCCTTGTAGATTCAGAGGAGCTTGCAGAGGAAATCAAGGGTAAGCTTAACAATAACGAGATCAGCTTTGAGGATGCTGCACAGGAGTACTCAATCTGCCCATCTAAGGAGCAGGGCGGAGACCTCGGACTTTTCAATCCAGGCCAGATGGTACCAGAGTTTGACAAGGCTGTATTTGAGGGACCTGTTAATGAGCTTATCGGACCTGTTCAGTCACAGTTCGGTTACCACCTTATCACTGTAACAGAGAAGAATGACGGTGAGCTGAAGTCATTTGATGATGTTAAGGAAGAGATTTCAGTAAAGATCATCAATGAGAAGAGAAACGCAGCATATGATACTAAGGTTGCTGAGCTCGAGAAGAAGTATCTCTAATTCGACACACGGATTATATATCTTGTAAACATAATGGAGGGAAACGTTGTGGCAAGTCAGTTCGCGAGGACGGAGCTTCTATACGGAGAAGAAGCAATCGATAGACTTAAAGATAAGCGCGTTGCTGTTTTTGGCGTCGGTGGTGTCGGTGGATATGTGTGCGAGTCACTTTGTAGGAGTGGCGTCGGTGCTTTTGACCTTATCGACGATGATGTCGTAAGTATGACGAATCTTAACAGGCAGATTATTGCACTTCATAGTACGATAGGAAAGCCGAAGACTGAGGTAATGAAGGAGCGGATGCTCGATATCAATCCTGATGTTGATGTGAGGATTCATCAGAAGTTCTTCCTGCCTGATAATGCGTATGAGTTTCCTTTTGATGAATATGATTATGTTGTAGATGCTGTTGATACAGTATCAGCGAAGATTGAACTGATTGTTCAGTGTATCGGTCGAGGAATTCCTGTGGTAAGCTCGATGGGTGCGGGCAACAAGCTTGAGCCGGGAAGATTCATGATTTCAGATATTTACAAGACATCAATGTGCCCCCTTGCCAAGATTATGAGGCAGGAGCTTCGTAAGCTGGGGGTGAAGAAGCTTAAGGTCGTTTATTCAGACGAGAAGCCGGTTAAGACAGAGGGTAGGATTGAAGGTGAAGAAGTCGCTCACAAGAGAAGAAGCACACCTGGATCAACAGCTTTCGCACCGGCGGTCGCAGGATTACTGCTTGCAAGCGAGGTAATGAAGGATCTTGTGACATCAGATATTTAAACAGGAGGCAGTAATATGCTTGAGATTAAAGATTTATTCGATTTAACTCATACAATTGCGGGTGATTATCTTGCAGGTTTTACTTACCCATGGGAAGCACTTGCTGGAATCAAGGAACTTATATTAGAACTTGGTCCTAAGCTTGGTGATGAGTATGAAGAGGTTCAGCCTGAGGTATGGGTTCACAAGACTGCAAATGTATTTCCATCAGCATACCTTGGATCACCATGCATCGTAGGGGCGAATACGGAAGTGAGACACTGTGCTTTTGTCCGCGGCTCAGCGATTATCGGAGAGAATTGTGTGGTAGGAAACTCAGTTGAGCTTAAGAATGTTATTCTGTTCGATAATGTTCAGACTCCGCACTATAACTATGTTGGTGACAGCATCCTCGGATACAAGAGCCATATGGGTGCAGGCAGCATCACAAGCAATGTTAAGAGTGATAAGAGCCTGGTTGTAATCAAGAATGGCGATGAGGTGGTTGAGACTGGCCGTAAGAAGGTTGGTGCAATGCTTGGCGACTTTGTTGAGGTTGGCTGCAATTCTGTAATGAATCCGGGCACTGTAATCGGACGTAATTCCAATGTATATCCGGTTTCAAGTGTAAGAGGTGTGGTTCCTGCTGATTCAATCGTTAAAACTGGTGGTGTTGTTGTACACAAGAGATAACTATTTTAGATAAGAGGGTAAAGAATTGTCCAGAGAATTAATGAAGCAGATAAGGATACTTATGGTTACCGCAGCCATACTGGTTCTTGCGGTGATTTATAGCGACGTATTTTTTAAAGGGGTAGCGACTTGCTTCAGTATTGTTAAGCCATTTCTCATAGGTGGAGCAATAGCTTTTGTGCTTAATATTCCGATGACTCAGATTGAGAATAGACTTCTCGGAAGCTGGCAGGACAGCAAGGCTGATAAGTTTAAGCGTCCTATAAGCCTGGTTCTGACAATACTTCTGATGGTTGCATTAGTGGGGCTGGTTGTAGAGCTGGTTGTTCCTAACCTGGCAGATACTTTTGCAATGATTATGAAGGATGTGCCTGCTTTCCTTGATAGGGCGAGTCATACTGTTGCGGGTCTGAATCTTCCAGGACTCACTAAGCAGGCCGATGTTCTTGAAACGATAAGCAAGAACTGGGATTCTATGGTGGAGAAGATTGCCGGCTTCATGCAGTCCGGACTTACATCGATTCTCGGATCGACAGTTCAGATTGTAAGCTCGATTATATCGACGGTCGTTAACTTCGTAATCGCTTTCATCTTTGCGATTTATGTGCTAGCACAGAAGGAAACTCTTGCTGCACACTTTAACAAGCTTATGAAGGCTTATATTAAGCCAGCAGAGAGAAAGCAGATTTACAGAGTGCTTAATCTGCTTAACAAGAACTTCAATTCATTCATCACAGGCCAGTGCATGGATGCGCTTGTTCTTGGTGGATTATTCGTAATTACCCTGACCGTTCTTAGGATGCCATATGCACTTATGATTGGAGTATTGATAGCAGTTACTGCGCTGATCCCGGTAGTCGGAGCGTTCATAGGTGCGGTGGTTGGAGCATTCCTGATACTGATGGTAAATCCTATGCAATCGCTGATATTCCTCATAGTATTCGTGGTACTTCAGCAGCTCGAAGGTAATCTTATCTATCCTAAGATTGTGGGCAATTCGGTTGGACTTCCGGCAATCTGGGTTCTTGTTGCAATCACAGTCGGAGGCAGCCTGTGTGGAGTCGCAGGAATGCTCGTGTTCATTCCTATAGCTTCAACAGTTTACGCACTGCTCCGCGAAGATGTGAACAAGAGATTATCAATTTAATGAATAAAACTAATAATCAAAAACTCGGAGAAGCAGATGTACCTGCCTATCCGAGTTTTATTATGCTAATATTATTCTATTCTGGCCAGATGAAATTACTGGCTCCGGCCTCGCCTCCATCGATTAAGAGGTTCTGTCCTGTCATAAATCGATTTGTTACACCGACAAAATATACCCATTCAGCAATCTCTTCAGGAGATGCCCATCTCTTAAGTGGCGTGAGCTCCATAATCTGGTTCCAGAGAACTGGATCATTCATTACAGGCGAGTTAAGCTCTGTAGTAACTCCACCTGGATCAATGCTGTTACATGTCGCATGAGGTGCAACTCTTCCAGCCACATTCTTGGTGTATGCCAAAAGGCCACCCTTGCTGGCCGCATATTCCGGGAATTCCGAGCCTGTGTGAGCGCTCGCAGATCCGATGATTACAACTGATTTCAGATCAGGATTTCCGATGGCGTAATGCTCAGTGACGTTGATGACGCCCTTGAGATTAATTCCGATATCATCGCCACTTTCCTGAACTCCTGCGTTATTGACAAGGACTTCGACGGAAAGCTCTGGAAAATCCTCGGGGTTTCTGACATCTGCAATTATATGATGGTATCTCTCATCTTCAATAGATGGAGGCAGAATGTCCATGCCCCATACTTCAGATCCTCTGTTCAGAAAAAATTCTGCGCAAGCACGGCCGATTCCGTGTGCACTTCCTGTAATTAAAACTTTCATGTATATATTCCTTGTTTACTGATTATACTGACTCTCCAGATACTCCAGATACTGAATGCCGACATTCTCTTCCTTCCACTGACGTGTAACATTGTAGCCAACCGGGCTGAAAATCACCTCGCATAGAAGCTCCGCGATTGCACCCGTAATTGAACAGATTACAACCTGAGTCATAGTCCATCCGAAGAAGTTCAGTGAAACGATAAGAGCAAAAGCGAAGTTATCGACAAGCTGCCCCGCGAGAGTCGAGATGTATGATCTTGCGGCAAAAGCTTTGAAGTTGTCCGCCTTCAATCTCCGTGCAACGGCCTGATTGATTGTCGAGTTGGTGATTGCGCCAAGAAGCATTGCTATACTTGATCCTAGAACAACATACCAGCTGCCTCCGATAGTCTGATTGAGTGCAGTGTTTACCGAATCAAGCCCAGTTGAATAGAATTCGCCCCAGTGACCCGGAGTCATGGAAACAATCTTGAACAGAATGCAGACAAATGCATTCACAAGCATAGCAAGAATGGAAATCTTGGCACCAGCCTTAGGACCGAAACGCTTGCATATCATATCCATGCAGAGAAATGATATCCAGCTTAGAAGAAATCCGCAGTCAAGCGCAAAATACTTGTAGGATACGAGTTCCTTGTTGGCGAGAAGGTTCATCAGCACAACGCTTAAGATGAACATCGAAACGATGAGAGACGGAACATTACGCAGCAGAATGCGGTAGTCCTCAAGCTCTCGAGTGATTAGATTAGTCATGATTTAATTCTCCTTTGGTTTTAATCTTTAACAAGCAGGATATCGGAACAGAACTGCTTGGAGCTAAAAACTCGGAAAGAATTATATCACAAAACAGAGAAATCGGCACAAACGGATTGCGCTGAATTGAAGAAATGCACTTTTTACAGTCCATTGTACAAAAAATATATATAAATTGTGGACAATCAACAAAGAAAGAGTATAATTACCATTACAATTTAGAAAAATCAACAAACAGAAGGGGAATTATAATGAAGGAACTTAATCTACAGAGCTTTGAAGAGGCGGCAAAGCTAGTCAAAAAGGTTACGCTTCCAACCAAGCTCGTTTACAGCGAGAGCCTGTCATCAAAGACTGGCGGAAGTGTGTATCTTAAACCTGAGAATATGCAGTACACAGGTGCTTATAAGGTAAGAGGTGCATATTATAAGATTTCACAGCTTAGTGATGAGGAGCGTGCGAGAGGTCTTATCACAGCATCGGCAGGAAACCATGCGCAGGGTGTTGCATATGCAGCAAAGCGCTACGGCTGCAAGGCAACCATTGTTATGCCTACAGTTACACCACTTATCAAGGTGAACAGAACAAAGAGCTACGGAGCAGAGGTTGTTCTGCACGGAGACGTCTACGACGATGCTTGCAAGTACGCTCTTAAGCTGGCCGAAGAACAAGGTCTAACGTTTATTCATCCGTTCGATGATCTCGATGTTGCAACCGGACAGGGCAGCATCGCTATGGAAATTGTCCAGGAACTCCCTACTGTTGATTATATTATTGTGCCTGTAGGTGGCGGCGGCCTCATTACAGGCATATCCACACTCGCAAGTATGCTTAATCCTAAGATTAAGGTTGTCGGCGTTGAGCCTGCTGCGGCACCAAGCATGACTGCAGCAATTAAGGCGGGCGAGCCAGTAACACTTGAAAGCGCTAACACTATAGCGGACGGCACGGCAGTTAAGACTGTTGGGTCGAACATTTTGCCATACGCTATTAAGAATATTCACAAGATGCTGACTGTAGAGGATGCGGAGCTTATTCCGGCATTTCTGGATATGGTCGAGAACCACAAGATGATAGTCGAGAATTCGGGATTGCTTCCGGTTGCAGCTTTAAGACAGCTTGATCTCAAGGGCAAGAAGGCGGTTGTAGTTCTGAGCGGCGGTAACATGGATGTAATCACAATGTCATCGGTTGTGCAACATGGTCTCATTATGGAAGACAGAATATTTACTACTTCAGTGCTTATGCCTGATAAGCCAGGTGAGCTTGTACACGTTGCGAAGTCAATCGCTGATGTCGGCGGCAATGTAATCAGACTTGACCACAACCAGTTCGTAAGCGTTAACAGAAATTCATCTGTTGAGCTTCGTATAACAATGGAAGCTTTCGGAACGGAACATAAGAATCAGATACTTAATAATCTGCGCAAGGAGGGGTATGACCCGCAGATTGTTGATACAAAGCTGTATTAGTTTAGTTGAATTGAATAGAACCACAGTAAAGGCACCGGGATTGTATTAATCTCGGTGCCTTTACGTGAAAATGAACAAACTTACCAGGAGATATGATATTATTTCATAATTGAGACGAATTATTTAACTAAACTAAAGGAGCGACTAATTAATGGAAGATAATAAGACTAAGGCGAATGGTTTTGCACTGATTCCGTTTGCGGTATTTATTGCGATTTACCTCGGAGCAGGTGCAATCATGTCAGCTAAGGGCGTTGAGTTTGCATTCTACAAGTTCCCATCTGTAGTAGCAGTATTCATTGCAGTAGTTGTTGGATTTATAATGTTTAAGGGAACTATCGATGAGAAGTTTGCCATTTTTGCAAAGGGTGCGGGAAACCCTGACATTACATGCATGCTGATGATTTTCCTCCTTGCAGGTGGATTTTCAGCGGTAGCAGGTGCAATGGGCGGAGTTGATTCAACAGTAAACCTTGGAATTTCAATTATTCCTGCACAGTATATAACAGCTGGAGTGTTCGTAATTTCAGCATTCCTTTCATTTGCTACAGGAACTTCAATGGGTACAGTTGGTGCAGTAGTTCCTATTGCAATGGGACTTGTTGATAAGGCAGGACTGAGCATGTCAATGGTAATGGGTGCTTGTCTTTGCGGAGCGTTCTTCGGAGACAATCTTTCAATGATTTCAGATACAACTATCTCTGCTACAAGAACTCAGAACGTAGAGCTTAAGGATAAGTTCAGATCGAACTTCGGAATTGCACTTCCGGCATCATTTATTACGCTCATTCTGTTCCTTATGTTTGGTGCGCCAGAGAGAGTGGTTAAGATGGAGTCTCTAGATTACAATCTCATTAAGGTTATTCCATATCTGATTGTAGTTGTGTGTGCTCTTATCGGAATCAACGTATTCTGCGTACTTCTCTTCGGAATCATTTCGGCCGGAGCAATCGGAATCATCTGCGGAGACCTGACAATCCTTACTTTTTCCCAGGAAATCTGGAAAGGATTCCAGGGTATGATAGAGGTATTCATCCTCTCAATGCTTATCGGAGGAATCGCAGAGATGACCAAGCATTATGGTGGTTTTGACTGGATCTTAGAGAAGATTTCTAAGATGTTCAAGGGCAAGAAGTCTGCACAGTGCGGAATCGCTATTCTTACTGGACTTAGTGATGTTGCAACAGCTAACAACACAATTTCAATCATTATTTCAGGACAGATTGCAAACGATGTATCAAGAGAGTATGATATCGACCCAAGAAAGACAGCGTCAATTCTCGATATCAGTTCTTGTGTAATACAGGGAATGCTGCCATATAGTGCGCAGTTCCTGACAATCGTTTCTCTTACTAAGGGTGCAGTTGACCCAATCGGAGTTATTGCTCATAACTGGTATCTGTTCCTGCTGGCAATCTTCATGTTTGTCTCATTCTTCATTCCGAACATGGATTCACTTCTTGTTAAGGGAAAGTGGAACTGGGAGACAAATAAGGCGGATAATTAATAATAAATGCTTCAAACCTCGGGCAAATGCTCGAGGTTTTTACTTTTATGAATGTTAATAAGTGAAGAAAACGTCATAAACTTGCATTTATACGGGAGGTTTCTGTATAATTAAGCTGATTTTTTGTGCATATTGGAGGAATTTATGTCTGAGGCAAAGGGGAACAACAAGGTTCTCATATATGGGCTGGTAATAATCATCGCGGTATTCTGGGGATTTTCATTTCTGGCGACATCAATTCTGGTAGATTACCTTGAGCCAATACAGGTGCAGGCAGCGAGATGGATTGTTGCGGCGGCATTCTACGGAGCGATGATAGCGATGGGTAAGATCAGAATAGATTTAAGCAAGAAGAGCAGATGGCTTCTTCTCGCGTGCGGACTCTCGCAGCCATGCTTTCTATATGATTTTCGAAACCTACGGAATCAAGATGACATCGGCATCGGTCGGATCAATCTTCGTTGCAACAATTCCGTGTGGAGTTCTTCTTATAAACACACTCATCTTCAAGCAAAAGACAGGACGTAACGGAATCATAAGTATTCTGCTCGCGTTCGCAGGAGTTGCTGTGGCGACGATGTGCTCACCAGCATTTTCGTTCGATGGAAGAGCAATAGGATACATTGTAATGCTCGGCGCGGTCGTAATGGGAGCTGTCTACACAGTTATCAGCGCAAGGGCGGGCCGCGACTATTCATCGCTTGAAGTAACAGCCTCGATGGCGATAATTGGGTGCATTTTCTTTAATATATTGAACTTCGCAATGGGCTATGGAACTGATACATACAAAACGGTAGTAGGCGATCTGAGAATCGCCGGCGGAGTCATTTTCCTCGGAATCTGCTACTCGGCGATCTGCTACCTCGCGTTCAACAAAACAATTACAATGATGGATCCGGCGTTAGCCAACAACATGAATTCGAGCATGACGACAGTAATCGGAGCCCTTGCGGGAATCTTTATCGCGGGCGATCCGGGCGGACTTTATACCGTAGTCGGACTTGCTATGACAATCGCGGGAGTAATACTCTCGTCAAAAGAAATCGGATAGGAGAACTATGACTGATAAGAAACGAATAAAAGAAGAATTTGACAGCTTCAAGAGCGCGTACAGAAATCTCGAGATGATGACTGAAGGCATGACTCCTGAAGAGATAGAACTCATTCATAAAATTCAGGTCGTGCTGCAGGCTCACGAGGATGAGCTTGAGGCAGCGGCTGTCGAAATTATCGCTGAGGAAGAGGAGGATGGCCTGATCGCAACAGAGGATGATCTGTGGGATACGGAGGCAATGGAAAGTCCCGAGGGAGAAGAAGCCTTCGAGGATGAGATTTTCGCGGACCCAATTTCGACCCCAGGTGAGTCACTCGATGTGCCGGAGGATTCCGATTCGGAGGAGGCGCCAAAAGAATCTGCGGATGAGGAAGAGCTTCCCGTGCCGCCGGTAGGTGACCGAAAGCCCGATGTTTTTGACCGAATAGGTACGAGATTCTCACGATGGAATCCAAAGTCGCGACTCCTCGGATGGGTTGCGAAGGACAGACACAACGCGACTTTTGCTGTGATGATTCTTGTTCTGATTGCGACTTGCGCGGGCATAGCGATTGATTATGCTATTCCTGAAAATGTAACGGTTGTCTACGAGACTGTCGCAAAATTCGACAAGATCGAGCTGGAGACAAGAAAGTCTACGGTTGACGAGGTTCTTAAGGAGAGCGGTCTTGAGATTGGTGAGAAGGATAAGATTACGCCAATTAGAGAGCATGATGTTACTGATGGTATGGAAATCAGGGTAAGACACGCAACCAATGCTACTGCTAAGATCGGTGGCAAGGAGATGGAGCTTCTGCTTGTGCCTGGCACTGTTGAGGATAACCTGCTTCTCAATGACATTGAGTACGATGATGATGACAGAATCAGTCCATCGCTTAATACTAAGATCACTGACGACACTAAGATTGTCGTTGACTATGTCGATGTGAAGACTGTTAAGAAGACTGAGAAGGTTAAGTCAAGAAGCCTTGTAAAGCTTGATCCGACGCTGACTTCTGGCATTGAGGAGAAGGTTAGCGGCCATGACGGTAAGGCTGTTTATGAGTATAAGACTACTTATGTAAACGGCAAGAAGACTAAGACCAAGAAATCTGTAAAGAAGTGGATCAGAAAGGTTCAGAACACTGAGCTGAGACTCGGAACCTCTTTGACAGGTCACAAGGGTGAGTACGAAATCAAGGAGCAGTTTACTGGAAATACGACTGCTTACTGGATGGGCAACAATGCCCGTGGCGCATCAGGCGGAAGATGTGTTTATGGAACATGTGCGGTAGACCCTAAGAGAATTCCGTATGGAACCAACATGTGGGTTGAGGGCTACGGATACGCGAGAGCCAATGACTGCGGCGGCGCAATCAAGAACGATCACGTTGACCTGTGGATGCACAGCTACAGAGAGTCATGTCAGTGGGGAAGACGTTTTGTAACCGTGTATGTGTTTAAGTAAATGTGGTATTGATTAAATCTATAGATAAAGCGCAATGATGATAGCGGTTGTATAATAGATATATTAAGTATTGAACTTTTTACTAGGAGGATAAAGAAATGAGAATAGATGCAACAGGCAAGCAGTGCCCAATTCCAGTAATCATGGCTAAGGCTGAGCTCGACAAGGGTGCTCAGGACGTTGAGGTTATCGTAGATGGACAGATCCAGGTTGACAATCTTGTAAGACTTGGTGATTCAATCGGAAGACCAGCAACTGCTGAGGATTTCGAGGGAAAGAAGCTTGTTAAGTTCGCTAACGGCGAGACTCAGAGCACTGGATCAGCTGCAGCTGAGGGAAGCTACGCTGTATTCTTTAACAAGGCTGGTGTAGGCGGCGGTTCAGATGAGCTTGGACAGAGCCTTGCTAAGATGGCAATCTTCACTCTAAGCGAGAGCGAGAACATCCCTGCTTACATTCTCTTCATGAACGGTGGAGTTACCCTAACAACTGGTGTTGAACCACAGATCATCGACGATCTTAACACTCTCATCTCAAAGGGAACTCAGGTTCTTGTATGTGGAACATGCCTTAACTACTTCGGCGTTAAGGAAGACTGCAAGGTTGGTACAGTAAGCAACATGTACGACATCCTTGGTGCAATGCAGTCTGTTGAGAAAGTTATCACTCTGTAATGAAGCGAGGTATAGATGATAGAAGAATTCTACCTGTATACTTTTTCTAATACGCATGGTGCAATTGCCACTGAGAAGCTTCTCAAGGAAGCGGGAGCTACAATTCTCCCAGTTCCAAGAGTAATCTCAGCAAGCTGCGGAATTTCTGTAAGGATTCAGCCTGATAAGATTGATATGGCGAAGCAGATTATGGCAGAGAAGTCAGATCTTAAGGAGGGTGAATACTCGCTTTACTTCATGACTAAGAATAAGGACACCAAGCAGACAACAGCGGAGAAGCTGCTGTAAATAATGGGAAGTCAAGATGGAGGGCCACTATAAAGGTGGCTCTCTTTTTGTATGAAGAAAACCCCACGTTAGACGCGGGGTTCCGTAATCGCTATGCGTTTGACCAGTAACTTATCACATCCTACAATAGACCTGCGGTCTGCCAACTGCAAACTATCGTAGGAGGA